>Ga0081539_10000092_pt1 | contig 208968 bp, 201 predicted proteins | sample TabmetS4T2R2_FD_71023 | JGI IMG/M metagenome (GOLD analysis project Ga0081539, IMG submission 71023) | Tabebuia heterophylla rhizosphere microbial communities from the University of Puerto Rico - S4T2R2 | ecosystem: Host-associated > Plants > Roots > Rhizosphere ... | reverse complement strand
CGGCGCCGCATCCCCATGATCGAGCCGTTGAGAAAGACGTTTTCGCGTCCGGTGAGGTCGGGATGGAAGCCGGCGCCGATCTCGATGAGCGCGCCGAGGCGGCCATGCGCCGTAAACGTGCCGCTCGTCGGGACGGTGACGCGGGACAAGATCTTGAGCAGCGTGCTCTTGCCCGCGCCGTTGGGGCCGATGAGGCCGACGACGTCGCCGCGCTCGATCTCGAACGAGACGTCGCGCAGCGCCCAGAAGGCGTCGTCGGCCGGCACACCGCGGACTAAGCGCCGGGCGATGGACCGCAGCTCGTCCCTGACGGATCGATACCAGCCGTGACGCAGGCGGTATCGCTTCGAGATGCGGTCGAACCCGATGGCGACGTCAGGCATGTCGGCACTCGCTCCGTTCACTAGATGACATCGGCGAATGTCCGTTCCGCGTGTTTGAACGTGACGTAGCCCAGAACCGTCAGCACGAGCGTGACGGCGGCGCCGAAGCCGAGATACGTGAGGTTCGGAGCCGTGCCGTGCAGGATCGTGGCGCGATAGCCGTCCATGATGGACGCCATCGGATTCAGGAGATAGAGCGGCAACAGCGACTGGGGCACGACGGTCAGCGGGTAGGCCACCGGAGTCACGAACATCCACAGCTGCAGGGCGAGCGGCATCCCGTGGCCGATGTCACGGAAATGCGTATTGAGCGCCGACGTGAAACAGATGACGCCGAGCGCGAACAACGTCTGGAGCAGGAAGAGCACCGGCACCCAGAGCACTGTGATCGTCAGCGCGATGTGGTAGTAGGCCAGCATGCCGCCGAAGACCAGCGAAGCGATGAGCACGTCCAGTCCCGCAGAGAGCGCAATGGACAGCAGCAGCGTCTCGCGGGGGAAATAGATCTTCCTGACGAGCATCGAGTTCGCGACAATCGCGAGCGTCCCCTGCGAGATCGTCATCGAGAAGCACGTCCAGAACATGAGGCTGCTGTACACGAAGATCGGATACGGAATCCCGTCGGTGGAAATTTTGACGAGGCGGGAGAACACCAGCGTGAAGACGAGCATCAGCGACAGCGGCTGGAGGACCGCCCACGCGACGCCGAAGATAGTCTGCTTGTATCGCGCCTTGATGTCGCGCATTGCGAAGCTCAGCGTGAGGTCGCGGTGGTGCCACAGCTCGCTGGCGTAGCGCGTCGTCATCGGGCAGCCTCCCCGCGGAGCAGTCGGCTCGCCGCGAGCTTGAGGGCGAATGTCGGCAGATCCCGCTCCCACGGTCCGCCGCGGCGAAGCTCGTAGGGTGGCGTCGCGTGCGTGTTGAGGCCGTAGCGGGTTGTCACCGCGCAGCCGAAGCCGGCCTCGCGAACGAGTCGTGTCACGGTGGGGGTGTAGTCCTCGGCGGCCCCGTTCGGATAGGCGAAGACACGCGGCGGCACGCCCGTCATCTCGGTGATCCGGGATCGCGACTCGATGATCTCGCGCTCCGCCTTCTCGGGGGCCAGGCGGGACAGGATGGGATGGCTCACGGTGTGCGCGCCAATTGAGACACCGAGCCCGGACAGGGCGTGCACGGCGTCCCAGTCGAGCATCACGTTCTTGAGCCTGCTGACCTCGCCGCCGTCGAGCGACTGCAGCAACGTGTCGAGATGGCGCTCGAACTCCGTCGCGGGAAGGCGTTTGAGACGGGCCAGACAGGCGTCGAGCGCAGCGAGCCGGGCCTCTGTGTTCGCCAGGCTCAGGGTCACGCCCCACGGCGTGTGGACCGAAGCCGCGTCCGAGTCTCGGATGGCGAGCGCGAGCCAGTCGAACCATAAGAAACGCCCGGTCCCGATGACTCCGGTGGCCAGGAAGATCGTCGCCGGGAGGCCAAGCCGCGCGAGGATCGGTGCGGCGTGAGTGAGGTTGTCGCGATAGCCGTCGTCGAACGTCAGCGCGACGGCGTTGCTGGGAAGCCGACCCCGCCGCGCGCGATCGACGAGCGCCTCCACCGTCAGCACGGTCGAGGTGCGCGCGATATACGCGGCCTGCCGCTCGAACACACTCGTCGGCAGCGACGGGAAGAAGGGATCTCGGTCGTCGTTCACCCGATGGTACGTGAGAATCTGAAACGTGCCGGCCCCGCGGACGCGCCCGGCCAGCCGCGACACGGTTGGCATCGCGCCCGTCGCGTAGAGCGCCGCGGCCGCCGCCTGCAGAAGCCGGCTCTTGGCGCTCATGCGGCGACCTCTCGTGGCTGGTCGACGTGGCGCCGGTGCCACAGCTCGAGCATCAGAACCGTCCAGAGGATTTCGCCGTAGTACGACGTCGTCTCCTCCGCATGCTGCCTCAAGAGGCTCTCGATCGCGCCGGGAAGGAAGTAGCCGCGCTGCCGGGCGCGCGACGACAGCAGGATGTCGCGAGCCATGTCGCGGAACCCGGGTGAGGTCTTGAGCCACAGGCTGGTCGGCACCCCGAAGCCGTGCTTGCGCTTGGCCAGCGTCTCAGGCGGCAAGAGCTCGCGGAAGGCGTGCTTGAACAGATAGCGCTTGTCGAGCCCGCGGACCTTGTAGCTGGTCGGCAGGCTGTTCATGAGATCGACGAGCCGGACGTCGAGCAGCGGGAACCGCACGCCGATGTCGGCCAGCTCGGCCGTGCGTGTCACCTTCAGCAGGTCGTTGTCGCCGAGCGTGAGCTTCAGGTCGAGGTAGAGCAGCCGATTGAGCTCAGAGGCGGCCGGCACGGCCGAATAATGCTTCTCGAGCACCGCGACGGGGGCGTCGGCGTCGACCGCCACGACCAGCTCGGGCGACAGCAGCTTGTGCCCTTCGTTGGTGAAGAAGAACTCGTAGCTGTAGAACCGCCGCGGGTTCGGGATGTTCGCGCGCCGAATGTACCGCTGCGCTCGACCCAGGGTGCCCGGGGGATCGGACAACGGCAGCAGGAGCGGCTCGAGGACGTTGTGACGGATGAGCGAGGGGATCTGGTGGTAGCGCGCGAAGATCCGGTCCGTGCGGTAGCGCTCGTTGCCGCCGAAGATCTCGTCGCCGCCATCCCCGGCCAGAAGCCGCTTCATGCCGCACTCACGCGCCAGGCGCGCGGCGAAGAACGTGCCGATCATCGAATTGTTGCCGAACGGTTCGTCGTACGCTTCGATCAGGCGCGGCAATACCGACAGCGTCTCGTCGGGCGTGATGACGTGCGTGTAATGCGTCGCCCCGAAGTGACGCGCCGCCAGCGCGGCGTAGGCGCGCTCGTCGTAGTGGTTCGCCTCGAAGCCGATCGAGAAGGCGTTCACACGCTCGCCAGTGACGCCGCCCATGAGGCCCACGACCGTGCTGCTGTCGGTGCCTCCACTCAGGAAGGCGCCGGTTTCTTTGGCGATCGTGTCGCGCAGTGCCTCGCGCACACCGTCCTCGGTCGCGCGGTACACGCGCGCGGCGGCGTGACGTTTGTCCTGGCGAGCCTCGGAGTACGAGACGTTCCAGTAGTGCTCCAGGCGGGTGCGCATCGGATCGAGGAGCAGACACTGGCCCGGCTCGAGCCGCCGGATGCCGGCGAAGATCGAGCCGGGTGCGGGCACATATCCGAAATTGAGATAGTTGTAGACCGCGGTCGGGTCGATGCTCTTCTCGACGTTCGGCGCGGGCAGCAGGGCCGTGGGCCGTGAGGCGAATGCCACGCGCTGGCCGTCGCTGACGTAGTACAGACGCCGCATCCCGAACCGGTCTACGGCGAGCAACAAGCTCCGGCGGCGCGGATCCCAGATGGCCAGGGCGAAGGCGCCCTGCAGACGGCGCAGGAACTGAGGCCCTTCCAGCCCGTAGAGGCAATCCAGCAGCCCGTCTTCACAGTCTTCGCCGCTGACGCGGGCCTGGAGATCGGACAGGTTCGTCAGGTCCCAGTCTGCCGTCGCACGCACGCGATCGCTGGACTCCATGTAGGTGGTGACCGTTCCGAACAACCCGACGGAGCCCTGTTCCGCCGAGACCGTCGCGCGCACGCCGGCGGCGCCGCGCGCCATCGCGCGGAGCGCGGACGTCGCCACCACAGGATCCGTCGGACTCCAGAAGATCAGCCCGCCGATCATGGCGCGATCCGCGTGACCGCCGCGCGCCAGCGCCGGGCGATCGGAATGAGCCGCGTCTCCACCGCGTACAGCGCTCGCCCGAGCGCCGTGCGACCGTAGACGTCGAGCGCGACGGACTCATGCGTGCCGCTCGCCCACCGGAGCTTGTACTCGTTCATGCCAGGGCCCATGTCGTACTCTCGGGTGTCACGACGTTCAAACAGCGAGCGGATGATCGCCGCGTTCAGATAGGCGCCGGGTGAGAGGTCACCGACCGCGGCGTCGTAGTCGGCGCGGAGCGCGTGGACGACACCGCCGCCCGCGATCTGGTACTCCGTGGCGACGGCCCGGCCGTCTAGGCGAAGAATCCAGAGGTGCAGCCAGCCGTTCGCGCTCGCGCGCGGCGTGAGCTCGCGAAAGAACTGCTGCATCCCGTCCATCGTGGCGACGGCGACGCCCTGCGGCGCCTTCCAGCTGCGGCGCGAAACCTCCATCAGCTCGGCGAAGACGGCGTCGTCCGCGCCAACGGTGCGATGCTCCTCGAGGCTCACCGCGCCCGCCCGGTGCAGACGGTTCTCGATGTTGCGGCACGTCTTGCGGAAGCGCTGCGTCTTGTCGCGGAAGTATCGCTCCCACGTTCCCGACAGCGAGACGTATGGGGAGACGCCGCTCGGCGTCGCGCGCCAGCGCAACCGGCCCTCCAGCGCGGAGGTCAGGGCCTTGACAGTTGGCGAGTCCACCGGCAGCTTCGGCAGCGAGAGGACGTCCCAATCGCGACGCGCGACCAGCGATTCGACGAACCCGGTCATCGCGGCGTCGATGTCGCGCGCCACGGGGAAGTCCGCGAAGGCGGTGTCGGGCGAGTCCAGGAAGCTCAACGACCGCATGGGGACGCCGCGGACGGTGGCGCGGTGCTGCGTCAGCGGAAATACCGCAAAGGGGCCGGCGGTGTCCTCGACAATCGTCACTTCCGGAGCGCGCCGAGGGCTGGCGGTCCGCCAGCAGCAGCTAAACCAGTCGTGGCTCGAGAACGGCGAGGCGTCGTTGCGCTCCTGCACGATGTCGCGCCAGAGTGGAGCGAGCGCGTCGAAGTCGTGCATGGACGTGACGACGCGAGTCTTCATGCGGGCGCTCCCGCCGGCGTCGCCGTCTCCGCGCCGGTGGCCGCGATCAGCAGCCGCTCAAGCTGCTCGGCTCCCGTCTCGACGGAGTGCGCCGACTCGACGAACCCTCGCGCAGCGGCCCCGATCGACGCACGCAGCGCCGCGTCGTCCAGGAGCCGCGTGATCGCGCCGGCAAACGCGTCAGGGCTGTCCTCCACGATCAGGTCGCGTCCGGGCTCGGCGTGCAGCCCCTCGTAGGCCTTCGACGTGACGACCACCGGCAGGCGCATGGCCATCGCTTCGAGGACTTTCGTCTGCATCCCCTGGGCGATTCTGAGCGGCGCGACGGCCACGTGGGCCTGCGCGAGATAGGTGCGAACGTCGGGAACGCGGCCGGTCACCTCGATGCCGTCGCGGCGCGCGAGCCGTCTGACGGCGCCACTCGGCCGCTGTCCGACGATGACAAAGCGGGCGCCGGACGCGGCGCGAATCCGCGGGAACACCTGTTCGGCGAAGTATTGGACGGCGTCGACGTTCGGCACGTAATCCATCACGCCGGTGAACACGATCGTGGGCCGACCGGCAGGGGTCGCCGGCGACGGCGGCGCAAAGTACTCGGTGTCGACGACCAGCGGGAGCACCTGCGGCCGGACGCCGGGGATGAGCTCTCGAAATCGCGCCGCCTCCGCGGGGCTGACGACGATGTTGAGGCGGCTGTGGTGCGCGATCCGTCGCTCGTATGCCTCCAGGCGGCGGGCCTCCAGTCGATAGAGCGGCGCCATCGGGCTCCGTCTGCGCGCGTACTGCGCGTACTTCTGCGAATCGAGATCGACGAAATCGATGACGACCGGCACGTGGTGGACCTGCTCGACGTATTGCGCCATCGCCGAGCAGTACACGAAGATCACGTCCCAACGCCGCCCGCTCAACAGCTGCGCGACGCGATCGCGGAAGGCGGCCGCGAAGAAATAGTCCAGCGTCATGGGCCGCCGCCGCCACAGCGCCTTCAGGCTCGCGAGCTTCGCGAGGCGTGGCGCGATCGGCACGACCTCCACCTCCTTCACGATCGCCGAGACCGCGTCGCGGTCACGCTCGTAGTCGGGCTCGTCGGCGAGCGTCACGAGCGTCACCGCGTGACGACGACTCAGCGCGCGAAGATGGTGGAGCGCGCGGATCTTCTCTCCCTTGACGGGAGGATAGGGAAGGCGATGGCACAGCATGAGGACGTTCATGCGGCCGGACACTCGTCGTTGCGTCCGAGCCGCCTGACCAGCGGGAGAAGACGTGTCTCCAGCCCGTGAAGCAGCCGCGCGTACAGTCGCGGCGCGAAGAGCTCCACGTACAGCGACTCGCCCATGTCGCCAACCGCCGTCGTCGTCGAGTCGCCGGAGCGAAGCGGCGACCGGTAGTACGTATGGGCGCCACCCTTGTCCAGGAGGCGCTCCAGGATGGACAGTGTCAGCAGATCACCCAGACGCATGTCGGGGGGACTCCCGTCGGCGTCACGGCGCACGCTGTGCACGTAGCCGTCGGCGGCGAGCTGGTACTCGACCTCCACGATCCGACCCTCGTACCGTACGAGCCAGACGCTCAGCCAGCCGTTGGCGCTCGCGCGGGTGGTCAGCTCGCGGAAAAACCGCCGCACGTCGTCGTCCGTGGTCTCCGGCAGGCTCGCCGCGCACGACGAGTCGGTACGCGACACGCTCATGATCTCTTGGAAGAGCGCGCCCCGGGAATCGACCGTGCGATACTCCTCGACCACCACACGCTCGAGCGCCCGCGTGCCGGTCGCGGCGACGGAGCGACGCAGAGCGTCCACCATCGCGCGGGCGCGCCCGTTGCGCTCGGTCAGCCGCAGGACGGGAAATCGGACGCGATCGGCGATGAGCCAGGGAGCGCGCGTACCGTTCGTCGAACGGAACGCGTTCCAGATCGGCGAGTCGCCCGGGACGCCGGGGAGGAGGAAGAGGTCCCAGTCGTCGCGCGAATGCAGACGCTCGAGGATTGCCTTCGTCACGCCCATGTGGTCGCGCGCGACGGGAAAGTCCGCCATTGCGACATCGGGTTGGTGCATCAGCTGCACGACGCGCACAGGGAAGCCGCGATAGCGCATCCGCGTCGCGACCATCGGAAGGAGCGCGATCGGGCACGGGCCGTCCTCGACGATCCACAGCTCGCGCAGCCGATTCGGCCCCGCGGTGCGCCAGCACGACGCGAACCAGTCGTGACTCAGCAACGGCGAGCTTCGTCCACTCGCCTCGACGACGTCCCGCCACACACCGGCCAGGCCGTCGAATGCCTGCAAAGACGTGATGGTGCGGATCTTCATTATTCCGTTGGCTCTCTTCAGGGCACGTATCGCGTCAGCACCGGGCCGAGCGCCTTCGTGACCCCGAGCGGCAAGCGCTTCCAGAGCTCTGTCGCCAGCCGGAAGCGCGGATTAGACGGACTGAGATCGGGCATCCGTGCGCCATTCAGCAGGATGTACTGGTACGGCAATGGCACCGGCTCGAATCCCCAGTGCCGTTTGAAGTCGTAGGAGCCGGTGCCTTCGCGGCTGCGGCCGAAGTCGAACACGCGGTAGCCGGCGTGGGCCGCGTGACACATCAGCTCCCAGTACATGAAGTCGGCCACTCCGGTGAGCTTTTTGATCCTTAGATCTGCGCCGTAGTAGGGCAGGACCTGGTCCTCGTAGAACAGGCTGAGGACCCCCGCGACGATCTGCTCACCGTGCCAGACGGCAAGCACCTCAGCGTCTTTTTCGAAGGCATCCAGGACCGCATGGAACAGGCGCCGTGAAAAGACCGGCGAGCCGAGCCGGTGAACCGACTCCGCATAGATGTCGTAGACGGTGTCGACGTACTGGCGGCCCAGCGTCGTGCGAAGACCATGCTTGCGGCCCTCGCGCGTCATACGCCGCTGTTTGCGTGGAATCGCGCGCGCGTTTTCTTCCTCGTCCTTCGAGATCGCGCGCGAGAAGGCGACGTAGCGGGACTTGGTGGGCAGGCCCAGACCCTGGTCGCGCCGGTGCCTGAGCTCGACGTACGAGCAGCCGCGCGCCGAAGCGAGCGCTCGCGCCGCGTCCACCAAGGCGCGGCGCGCGGCGTCGGACGTCGCACAGATGCCGCCATAGACGGCGAACGGCACCGAGACGAGCCCTCGGCCACCGAGCAGCCCGCGCACCTCGAACAGCGGCAGCACCCCCACCAGCGCGTCGCCGTTGCGGGCGAGCAGGTAGTGGCTGCGCAGACCATAGGCGGATTCGACCGCGCGCTTCCACGCCGTGAGATGGAACGGACTTCCGTCTTCGCACGTGCGGACGAACGCGTCCCATTCGAGCGTTTCGGTTCCGAGGCGACCGACTTCGATCGTCATCGTACGAGGCACCCGGCGATCCGATGCGCGGCCTTGCCGTCCCACAACTCGGGGATTCGGCCCTGTGGCCATGCGCCACGCCGGAGGTCCTGCCATGCACGCCGAATCGCTTCCGGATTGCCGCCGACCAGCCGGTTCGTGCCTTCGGTCACCGTGATGGGCCGCTCGGTGTTCTGTCGAAGGGTCAGACACGGGACCCCGAGCGCGGTCGTCTCCTCTTGAATGCCGCCAGAATCGGTCAACAAGCAGCGCGCGTTCGCCATGAGCTGCAGGAAATCCAGGTACGCGAGCGGATCGGTGAGCCGGATGCCGGGTGACGCCGGTGTTCCGACGTCGGCGCGCAGTCGCTGACGCGTTCGGGGATGGACAGGGAAGATCACCGGCATCGCGTCGGCGATCGGCGCGATGGCCGCGAGGGCGGCCGCCAGGGTGCCTGGATGGTCGACGTTGCTCGGACGGTGCAGCGTGAGCACCGCGAACTCGCGCGGCGAGACCCCGAGCGTCTCGAGGATCGTGGACGACGCCGCCTTCTCGCGGAACCGAAAGAGCGTGTCGATCATCACGTTGCCGACGTAGTGGATGCGTTCGGCGGCGACGCCTTCGGCCGCGAGGTTCGCGTTGGCGGCCGGCTCGGTGGTGAAGCAGTAGCTCGACACCGCGTCGGTCAGGATGCGGTTGATCTCCTCGGGCATCGTGCGATCGAAGCTGCGCAAGCCGGCCTCGACGTGCGCTACGGGCACGTCGCTTTTCGCCGCGACGATGGCCGCAGCGGCGGTGGAGTTCACATCGCCCACGACGATCACGACATCGGGCCGCTCGGCCGACAGGACCGGCTCGAGGCGCAGCATCACCTCAGCCGTCTGCGCCGTTCCGCTGCCCGATCCCACGCCGAGATTCACGTCCGCCTCGGGAATCTCGAGCTCACGGAAGAACGACTGCGACATGTTGCCGTCGTAGTGCTGACCGGTGTGCACGAGCATGCACTCGACGTCGGGATACTCGCGGAGCGCCGCGAGGACCGGCGCGATCTTGACGAAGTTTGGCCGCGCGCCGACGACGGCGAGGATCTTCATGAGGCCACCCCGAGGGCGAGACGCTCCTCCAGGACCTCGCGGGCGGGACCGAAGGAGAAGTCGTCGAGCAGGCGTCGCAGCTTGGTCTCCGTGGTCCGGAGATTCACGTAGTGGCGCATCCGCGAGAGGCCCCGCATCGCGAGCCGCGGCTGCCCGGGATCGAACTCCCAGGGATGCAAATACACGATGGCGGGCTGCCGGTCGCGGCGGTTGACACGGCGCAGGCCTCCGCGAATCAGCCGATACGGCAGCAGCCGGAAGTATCCGCCGCCGCAGAAGGGCAGGCGCCTGCCGCCGACGTCGAAGGTCGTCATCGGGAACTCGGCGAGGATCCTGCCTCCGTCCAGCCGCATCACATGCGGAAAGCGCGGCGCGCGCGGCATGCCGTAACGGTCGTGGTGGATCGGAAAGACGCTCGAGTCGTACTGAAACCCCTCGTCGGCGAGCACGTCCAGTGCCCACAGCGATCGAGCGACGATGGAAAAAGTGGGCGCACGGTAGCCGACGACGCGGACGCTGGCGGCATCCTCGATCGCCGCCCGTGCGCGCCGGACGTCCTCGCGAAACTCGCCGGGCGTCATGGTGTAAACGAGGCGGTGCGCGTAGCTGTGACACGCCACCTCGTGACCGTGCTGGGCGATTTCCCGCACGAGGCTCGGATGGCGCTCCGCGACCCACCCCAGCACGAAGAACGTCGCCTTCACCGTGGCGCGCTCGAGGATCTCGAGGATGCGTCGCGTGTTCGCGTCGACCCGGGGCACGTACGCCGGCCATTGGGTAGGCCGGACGATGGACGCCGCCGACTCGACGTGGAAGTAGTCTTCGACGTCGAACGTGAGCGCGTTGCGCATCAGAGCGTGACCACCGCCCGGGCGTCGCGGACCGGCTGCCCGCGCAGCGCATTGCGGACGTCCACGATCAGCGGCGCCCGCGTCGCAATGAGCTCGTAGTCGAAGACGCGATGCTCGGTCGCGATGACCACGCAGTCGTGAGCGGCCAGGGTCTCCGCCGTGAGCGGCAGCGCCACGAGCTTCTCGCCGTCGAGCGACAGCTCGGGAACGTACGGGTCCGCGTAGCTCACCCTTGCGCCCTTGTCGAGCAAGAGCCGCATGATTTCGAGCGCCGGAGACTCGCGGACGTCGGACACGTCGCGCTTGTACGTCACGCCCAGCACCAGGACGGACGCATCGCGCACGCACTTGCGATGGTTGTTCAGCGTATCCATGACGAGCGTGACGACGTGCCGCGGCATGGCGCGGTTGATCTCGTCGGCCAGCGCGATGAAGCGCGTGTCGAATCCGTTGAGGCGCAGCCGCCAGGACAGATAGAGCGGATCGAGGGGGATGCAGTGTCCGCCGGTGCCCGGCCCCGGATAGAAGGCCATGAAGCCGAACGGCTTCGTGGCGGCGGCATCGATCACTTCCCAGGGATCGACGTCGATCGCGCGGCAGGCCAGCGCGAGCTCGTTGGCGAGGGCGATGTTGACCGAGCGGAACGTGTTCTCCAGCAGCTTGGCCGTCTCGGCCACGCGTGGACTGGACACGCGATGGACCTTGGTCGTCATCTTCGAGTACAGGCGCGCGGCCAAGTCGGTGCAGGCGGCCGTCACGCCGCCGACGACCTTCGGAATGTTCCCCGTATTGAACAGGCGGTTGCCCGGATCGACGCGCTCGGGCGAGAACGCCAGGAACAGATCCGAGCCGATGGCGAAGCCGCAGCGCTCGAGTCGCGGCTGTAGCACCTCCTGCGTGGTGCCGGGGTACGTCGTGCTCTCGAGGACCAGCAGCTGCCCGGCGTGCAGGAAGGGGACGATGGATTCGACGGCGCCGTCGATGAACGAGATATCCGGCTCCTTCGACTTCCGCAGCGGCGTCGGGACGCAGATGATGATCGCGTTCGCCTGCGCCACCGAGGAGAAGTCGACGGCGGCCGCCAGCCGTCCGTTGGCGACCAGCGGCCGGATCTCGTCGTCGCTGACGTCGGCGATGTAGGACGAGCCGCCGTTCACCGCGGCCACCCGCTCGTCGCTCACGTCGATGCCCGTGACGTGGAACCCGGCCTCCGCGAGCGTCATCGCGAGCGGCAGGCCGACGTAGCCGAGCCCGACCACACAGACGCGGGCCGTCTTGCCTTCGATGAGGTGCGCGAGCTGTTCGGCGTGGGGATTGGTCATTTCGTCGCCGCCTTTTTCACGTAGGAATCGTAGTACCGCTTGTAATAGCCGGAGACGGCCGACGGCGGCATCTCGTTGATGACGACGCCGAGGACCTTGGCGCCGGCGCCGACCAGAAGGTCCTTCGCGCGAGCGAGATCACGGCACGATGTGTCCCCCGCTTTGGCGACAAGGATGACGGCATCCGCGGCGCCGGCGAGGAACAGATTGTCCGGAATGAGCAGAATGGGCGACGAGTCGCAGAGCACGAGATCGCCGTGGTCTGCCATCTCGGTGAGCAGCGTTCCCGTACGCTCGGTCGACAGCACACCGCGCGTGTGGGGATAAACCCGCTCGCCGCGCGGGATGAGCCACATGTTGTCGCGCACGTGCATCATGGACGACTCGAGCGGCTGCTCCGAGTGGAGCGCCTCGACCAGGCCCCGCTGATTGGCCACGCCCAGCGCGCGGTGCAGCGTCGGCCGCTGCAGGTCGGCATCCGCGACGACGACGCGCCGGCCGACCTCGCTGAAGGCGAGGCCCAGGTTCATGACCACGGTGGACTTGCCTTCATGGGCGCCGCCGCTCGTGATGAGAATCGTGCGGATGTGTTCGTTCCGCGCCGTGAGCTGGATGGTGACGCGAAGCGTCCTGAACGCTTCCGTGAAGATGAGCTGCTCGCTCGGCCCCCTCCCGTTCTCGCTGTAGGTGCTCTGGAACATCGGCCGGCGGGAGCGGATCTGGGGAATGATCGCGAGCACCGGCAAGCCCGTCGCCAGGTACACGTCGTCTTCTCCCTCGACCTTGCGGCGGAACCAGTCGAAGCCGGCCGGAAATGCCACCCCCATGCACAGAGCGACGGCGAGGGCAGCACCAAGGAAGCGCATACGTTTGGCATTTGCGGTCGCCGCGGGGAACGAAGGCGGATCGATGACCTTGACGACTTTCATCTCACCCTGCTCGCGGATGCGGGCGGCGGTGAGCTTGTCGGACAACATGTTGTGGAGGTTGCGGCTGGCTTCGGTGTCACGCGTCAAGCGCGCATAGTCGCGCTCGGCCGCCGACAATCCGCCGAGACTCTGGCGGAGCGTCTTCGCCTGGCTTCGCAGCGCCTCTTCTTGTGCCACGATCGCGTGGTAGGACGACTCGAGCGCAAGCAGCTGCTCGCCGAAGTTCACGCGTTCCACCACCGGAACGGCCGCGGTCCCAACGGGCAGCGTTTCCTTGACGGCGTCGCCCAGCTGGGCCTTCAGCTCGGCGATCCGGTCCTTGATCTGCTTCACGCGAGGATGCTCGTCGGTGAAGCGCGCACGCTGATCGATCAGCGACGACTCGAGCTGTGCCAGCTGCGTGCGCAGGCGTTGGATCTCGGGCGCCACCTGCCGTGGCGGCGCGGGAGCGGCCGACTGCGGCGTCGACGGCTTCTGGGTGTCCACCTTCTGCCGCAGGCCCTCGAGCCGCGCCTGCAGCATCTTTCGGCTCGATTCGACCTCCGAGAGCGCGCTCTCGACCTGGGAGAGCTGCGTGACGGTGGCCTGGCTCTTCTCGGGAATCCGCACGCCTCCGTGTCTCGCGAGGAATGACTGCAGCTCCTGCTCGTTCAGCGTCAGGGATTTTCTGACGTCCGCCAGCTGCTGCTCGAGGAACTCGCGCGTGATCCGCGTGTCGTCGATGTTGAACGACCGCGTCCTCGCCATGAGCGCCTCGATGTAGGTGTTGACGATGTCGACGGAGGTCTGTGGCTTCGATGCCTCGGCGGCGATGATGACGATGCCGTCGCCGCGCACCTCGAAGCCCATGCGCGCGTTCTGGAGCTCTTTGAGGGCTTTGCGCTGCGGGCTCTCGACCTCCGGCTCTCGTCCCAAGGCACGGTGATAGAGGCTGCGCAACATGAACTCGTAGTCGACGTGATACTGGCTGTCGACGAGCTCCTGGAAGGAGCTGCGTGGCAGCGTCTCGAGGACCGTCTCGGCCAGCGCCCGGCTTCGCAGGATCGCGAGCTGTACCGGCAGCGGACGGAATGGAGAGAATTCCTGGAATAGCGGCATCTTGTCCGGTTTCGACTCGATCAGGATGACGGCCGAGCTTTTGAATCGCGGCGGCTCCTTCGACACCAGATATGCCGCCGGCACCAGCACCGCGATGGCCCCGAGCGTGGTGAGCACCATGAGCCGTTTGCGCCGCCTCAGCAGGCCGCGCACCAATCGCTGAACAATGTTCCAGGGCTCCATCGTCGCGTTGCCTCCTATCGTGACCCGCGCGCGAACAAGACCACCTGGACCGTGCTGATGATGATCAACAGGTCCAGGAGCAGGGAGAGGTTCTTGATGTAGTAGAGGTCATACTGGACTTTCTCGAGTGAGTCCTCGAACGATGCGGCATATCGATAGCGGATCTGCGCCCAGCCCGTGATCCCGGGTTTGACCGCATGTCGCGTCATGTAGAACGGAATTTGCTGCTGGAGCGCTCGGACGAACTCCGGCCGCTCCGGTCGCGGGCCGACGAAGCTCATGTCGCCGATCAGCACGTTGAAGAACTGTGGCACCTCGTCCAGACGCGTCAGCCGAAGCCAGCGGCCGACGCGCGTCACCCGCGGGTCGTTGCGCGTTGCCCACACGGCGCCGGCCTTCTCGGCATCGACGGTCATCGAGCGAAACTTGTTCAGCACGAAGATCCGACCGTTCTGACCTACGCGGCGCTGGCGGAAGAGCACGGGGCCACGGGAGTCCAGCTTGATCGCGACCGCGATCAACGCCATGAACGGCAGCGTGAGCGCGAGGCCGAGCGCGGCCAGCGTGACGTCGGCGAAACGCTTCGTCGCCTGCGTGAAGTGCGTTTTCACGAACCCGTCCGAGAAGATCAGCCAGCTCGGACGAAGGTTGGTCACGAGGACCTTCCCCGTTTGCTTCTCGTAGAACGTTGGCCAGTCCTCGACGACCAATCCGCGCAGACGGCACTCGAGGAGATCATCGGCCGGGAACGCGCGGCGCATGTCGGTGAGGGCGACGAGGATCAGATCCGGCTGCAGCTCTTCCACGAGGCTCAGCAGGTCGCGTGACTTGCCGAGCAGCGGGAAGCGCCCGCCCACGTGATGCGCCGCGTCCGGCCCGTCGTCGAGGAAGCCGAGGATCGAAAACGGCTGGGAGCCGGTGTCCTGCATGTCGGCCAGCTGCTTCGCCGCGCCGAGTCCGAGTACGAGCACACGCCGGCGAAGACGCTCGGTGTGGCTGAAGGCCATCCATGCCAGTCGCCATGCCAGCAGTCCGAGGATGGTGAGACCGAAGATCACCGCGAACGCGGCGCGTCCAAACCGAAACGCTGGAATCATGAAGCCGACGGCCGCGGTCACAACCGCGGCCGCGAACACGGCGGGCATCAGGCGCGCGACGAGGTCGCGCCGGCTGCCGTGTTGCAACACCTGGTACACGTTCGCGAGATGCAGGATGAACACCGAACCGGCGGCGATGACGATGGCCTTCAGCGACACCTGACCGACGCCCGGCCAGAAACCGAGACTGACTGCCGCCCACACGGATAGCCCGACGACAGCCGCGTCGGCAGCAACAGCACCGACGAGGGTCGCAGGGACGTAGTGACGGAAAAGGCGCAGCACGGCGGCGTATCCGTGGCAAGGGCCGTACCGTGCCAGTATGAGGCCTAAGCTACGATCGTTATTGAACTTTCGATGAGAAGTGGGCTTCTGGGTGTACGCAAAATCTGTCGGCGGCCCTCAGCCCCGCGAAAATGGGCCCTTTTTGAGCCCAATGTGCGCAAAACCTGCGTGGTGAGCGTCGAGTAAGGCGTCGACGTTGCGAAATGTGGGCGGTACGCAGACGTTGCGGCGTCAGAGCAGCGTCAGAACGAGATCAGAACCACGCGTTCAACGAGATACGTGCACGGTTTTCGGTGTACTCACTCCCGAACGTGCTGCTCCCAACACCGGTGGCGCTTCTCAGTGAGCCGCCGCTGACCTCGCGGTGGCTGTACTCGAGCAGGAGACCGAGCCAGCGGGTCAATCGGAAGTTCGCGCTCGCGTTGATTCCCCAGGTTTGCTGATCGTCGGCGCTTCCGGCGGTCGTGTTCGTCCGATACAGTCCCGTGACATTCGTGTCAATGAATGGGGTCAGCGGGTAGTAGAGCGACAACGTCGCGCCCCGGGTCTCAACGACGCCGAAGTTCTGTCCGTCGGCGAATGTCTCTGAGAACCCGGAATCGACCGTCAGGGTGGCGATCGCCCTCGCGAACTTATAGGAGATGCTCGTCGTCGTCAGGACGGACGACTCCGCGCGCCCGCGGGTTGGCTCGATCCTGGTGTAACCGATGCTGCCGGTCATCAACAGCCGCGGGCCTGAATAGGAGTTGAAGAGCGCGACGCTCCACATATCGTAGTCGTTCCCCGTGGCAACACCCGAGCCGACATCGCTCGAGGCGTCATCATGATGGGCATCGGAGCGGCGGATCGCATAACTGCTGGTGACGCCCGCAGTCAGGAGCGATGTCAGCTGCCGGGCAAACGTTGCGTAGACGCGATGGCCGGTGATTTCCTCGTCACTGCCACCTCCTGACCGGTCCGCGCTCGTATTGCTCAGCAGGTACTCGTATCCTACGGTGAGGGTGTTCGTCTCGCCGATCGGGGTGCTCGCCCTGGCGCCGAACGTGTGGCTGTTCGTGCCGCCCTCGTTGCTGCCGAAGAACGTCGACCATGTGTACGTCAGCCCCGCCGTCACGACGCCGAGGCGATACTGCGCCAGCACGTTGAGGGAGTTGGACAGGAACGGGTCGCGCTCCCGCCGCAAGCTGAGCCGGCCGGCTTGATCCGGCTCATCGCTGCGGGTCAGCGTATCGGACAGCGTCAACGACAACAGCGGCGTGGCTTGCCATGTCACGAGACCCGCGAACGCGTGCGCCAAGGATACATCGTCCTCGGCCCGGACCGTGTCGTGGATCGCCGACAGCGAGTACACCGCCCGACCTTTCGTGAATGCGCCGTTGATGTCGAGTCCCACACCCGGGGTGAGCATGCTCCGAAAGTTGCTCCGGGTCTTGTCCTTACTCAGAAAGAAGTTGTCGCTGAACTCCTCGCTGAGGCCGATACCGAAATGCGGTTGGAACACCGCCCCGGGGATCGCTGGAAGCCCGGTCACCAGCAAATCTGGTCGTTGGGCCGACGGTACCGTGGGTGGGGGTACCACGGTCGTTCCAGGGGTCGTGCCGACCGGAGGGGTAGGCAGGTTGACTGGTGGCGACGGCGCGACCGGCCGCGTGGCGTCGAGCGGCGCGGAGGGCGGCGTCTCCGCCGGCGGCTGGACCGGTTCAGCAGGCGGCTGCTGTGCGGCGACTCCGGAAGCGACGGCGAGACATGTGACGGACGCGATCAGGATGACTCGAAGATGCGATGCCGCTCGTGCACCGGTTTCGACGAGCACGAGCGGGATTATATGTCAGAAGAGGCGCTGGGGAACGATAATGATGTCGTTGGGCTGCAGCGGCATGTCCGCCGCGGAATCGCGCAGCATGGCGTCGACGTTCACCGTGATGGTTTCCTTCTTCGCGCCCTCGCCCCGGACCACATTGACCCGCTTGGGCGCCGCCAACGGCGTGAAGCCGCCGGCCTGGGTGATCGCCTTGACCACCGTCAGGTCTCGCGTGAACTTCTGCGGGCCCGGAGCCTTCACCTCGCCCTGGACGAAGACCGGATCGGCCACCGGAATGACGACCGTGTCGCCCGGCTTGAGGATGAGGTTTTGCTTCATGTCCCCGCGCTTCATCAGCGTCGTGAAGTTGATTGGGATGGTGGCACCGTCCCTCAGAACGTAAGCGGTCTCGGTATCGGCGTTCGCAACGAAACCACCCGCCAGGCTCACGGCCTGCAGGATCGTCAGCTCCTGGGTGAGCTGCATCGGACCGGGCTTTCCGACGCCGCCGACGAAATAAACCGTCCGGCTGCGGATCTCCCGAACGGACACCGTGACCGCCGGGCTCTTGATCGTCTTCCCGTACTCCTGATTGAGCTTGTCGGCGAGCTCGGCGACGGTGAGACCGCCGGCCTGAACCTCGCCCACGAGCGGCAGCGAGATCTTGCCGTCGGGCCGGACGAACACCGTCTGGTCCGCTTCTTTGTTGTCCCAGACGGTGATATTGAGCACGTCGTCGACGCCGATCCGGTAGGCGGCGTCCGTACGTACGGGTTGCGACGGAGGCGGCATGACGACCGGTTGCTGCGGCGTGGCCGTGACGGTGGATTTTGGCGGGGCCGGCGGCACCTCGGCGCAGCCCGCTGCCATCAAACACGCGATGACGACACTGGCGAAACGGCGGCTCATGCCTGCGCCGTCCACAGCATCTGCGGTCGCGGCCCCTCAGGGGCGGACGACGGCGCGGCTTCGGGAAGCCGCTCGTCGCCGGCGCCGAGCTCGAGCGCATACGCCTTAAGCTTGTACTGCAGCGCGCGGAGGCTGATCCCCAGCGCTTTGGCCGCCTGCGTGCGGCTGCCGCGGACCCGCTGCAGCGTCGTGAGAATGTAGCGACGCTCGACCTCGCGCAGCGGCAGTCCGGCCTCGATCTGCAATCCCGACGCACTCGCGGCGGGGCGCGATACCGGGGCGTCGCTGATGAACAGGTCCCGCTCCTTGAGCACGTCGCCCTCGGACAGCACCACCGCCTGTTCGATGAAGTTCTGCAGCTCGCGCACGTTCCCCGGCCACGGTGATCCGACGATACGGTCCATCGCGGAGGCCGATACGCCGCGGATCGGGCGGCCGTACCGCGTGGAGAACTTCTCGATGAAGTATTCGACGAGCGATGGGATGTCCTCGCGGCGCTCACGTAGCGCGGGCACCTTGATCATGATCACCGCGACCCGATAGTAGAGATCCTCGCGGAAGAGCCCGCGATCAACGGCCTGCTTCAGGTCCTTGTTCGTCGCCGTCACGAGTCGGATGTTCGCGCTGATCGACTTGTTGCCGCCGACCTTCGTGAACTCGCGCGTCTGGATGACGCGGAGCAGCTTGGCCTGCAGCGGCAAGCTCAGCTCACACAGCTCGTCCATGAACAGCGTCCCCGTGTGTGCCGCCGCGAACACGCCGTCCCGATGGTCGATCGCCCCGGTGAACGCGCCCTTCGCGTGCCCGAACAACTGACTTTCCATGAGGCCTTCGGGAATCGCGGTGCAGTCCAGCGTGACCAGCGGCCGGTTCGCCCGCGCGCTCGCGCGATGGATCGCGCGAGCGATGAGCTCTTTCCCCGTGCCGCTCTCGCCGTAGATGCACACGTTGGCGTCGCCGGGCGCGGCCTTGTCGATGAGCGCGAAGATTCTCATCATCGCGGGCGACCTGCCGACGATCCCGTGGAGCGCCACACCGCCCGGCGTCACGCTCCGCTCGACTCCGGGCAGCGCATCATTCCGCACGCGCGCGAGGATGCTGTCGATGTCGCCGGCGGACGGATAGGGCAGGCACTCGATGCGCGGCAGCGCTTTGAGAGGCGCGATGAGAGTGTCGCTGCCCGCGCCAACGAACGCGAGGACGCGTCCGGCGAAGTCGACCTGTCGGACGTGTTCGGCGAGCTCCCACGTGCCCGTGTCCGGCGTGACGTTGAGAATCAGCAGGTCGTGTGGACGGGACGCCGTCAGCGCGAGGAGGAGCTCGTGCCGAGAACTCGCGATCGTGACCGCCACGTCGAGGGTCTCCAGCGGCGGCGTCAACCGCTGGACGAGGTCGAGGCTCTCGTCGTATACGAGGGCGCGCAAGCTCCGCTTCACGTAGTCCTTTCCTCCCGTTGATGCAGCCCCGCGCGTTCCGGGCTGCGACGGTTGTTATAGCTTAGGTCAGACCACGAGAACAACTGGATTCTGGGCATCTCCACGCCTACGCTTTCCGCGCGTGCCGCCCTGTCGCGACGGGCGAGTGATTCAGCTTGTTGAGCAGCGTTTTGTAGCTAATTTTCAACAGTCTGGCGGCTTCCGCACGATTCCAGTTCACACGCTCGAGCGTCGCAAGCAGGGCGGCTTTTTCGGCACGCTGGGCGGCCCGACGACCGATCTCCTTGAGACTGAGGCCTGTCTCGCTCGCCATACTTGCCGTCCAGGCGCTCGAGCCGATCGTCCGTGAGCGGGTCCGAAGCTCCGCGAGGATCTCCGGCTCGCCGCCGAGAACCACGTACCGCTTGACCAGACTCTTGAGCTCTCGCACGTTTCCCGGCCACTGATAGGCAACGAACGCCCGGGCGAGCTCCTCCGAAAAGTCCGAACGATCGCGCTGATACTGGGCCATGAATCTTGCCCGAAAGTCTTCAGCGAGCGCGGGGATCTCCTCCGGCCGGTCGCGCAAGGGCGGGATCGTGAGGGCGAGCTCGTTGATGTGGTAGTAGAGATCGCTCCGAAACGAGCCCGCGGCGACGAGCGCCTCGAGATCACGGCTCGTCGTCGCGACGACCCGTACGTCGACCAGTCGCCCATGGCCGGGACGATCCGGGTAGACCTCGCGGTCTCGCATGACGCGCAGGATGGCGCCCTGCACCTCGCCAGGCAGTCGGTCGACGTCTTCGAGAACCAGCGTTCCCCCGTGTGCGAGTCCAAAACGACGCGGCACCTCGACGGCGAGCGTCTCCGGTGGAAGCCCGTAGCAGGATGCGGTGAGCCACGGCCCTTCCGACCGATCGGAGAAGTAGTGGACGGCGCGAGCGACCAGCGTTTTGCCTACGCCCCCCTCTCCGCGGATCGTGGCGGGCGCATCGCTCGCCCCCATCTGCAGGACGATGCGCTCCACGCTCCGCATCTTCGCGCTACGATGGAATACGCCGCTGTACAGCCGGAAGAACTCAGCCCGATCCAGATCGCAGGCGATCGGAGCCGCTTGGCGCCCCGACGTGGCCTCGGCCAGAAGCGCCTCGATCGCTGCTCGAACCATCGTGTCCGCGGCGGTCTTCTCGAGCGCTGCGTTCGTTCCACGCCGCGCCGTCGGCAGCTCGCGCGCAGCGCGGTCCGTCAGCAGCAGAACCGACGTGTGCGTGGCCGCATGGAGCTGACGCAGGACCTGGTCGGCCGGCAGGTCCGCCACGTCGTCGCTGATCACCACGACGGTCGGCGCGATCTGATGCAGATCGGCGAGAGCGACACATGCAGACGGGCTTCGCGTGACCTCGAGCCCCAGGTCGCTGAGCAGCCGTCCCACTCGCGAGGCATTGCGGTCGTCGGGATCGATGATGAGCGCACGGGGAGCGGTCGGGGAGGTCAGCACATCCAGGAAAGGAGCAAGCTGAGTACCAGGGTGACCACGTGCCTAAGTAACTGATCTGCAGGGCTGAAACGTTTGTACTCGGCCACGCGTCGTGGCGTCTTGATCAAGGTTTGACCGGGCTGGCCGGTAACTTTTTTAGCGGTGCTCAATGTCCTTTCGTCGATCCATGACCACGCCGCCCGGATTCTCGACCGCGCCCACCGCCGGGGCGGTGGGTCGCACGTTGCCGAAATAGTCGTGCTCGGGACTCGAGGGATCGCTGTCGCGCAGCGTGCGTTGCACGAGCAGCGAGCCCGGCAGCGGCGTGAAGTCGAGCTGCGCGGCATTCTTGAAGCAGGGCACGTTGCTGCAATCGGCGTTGCCGAGGCTCATCACCCCCGTCCGCGGCGCCGGCGTCGCCGAGCCGCGGGGCTGATGAAGGGCGTTGTGAAGCAGCCGTGCGTCCACACGGCCGTTCGACTCGATGACGATGGCTCCGCCCGGGTTTCCCCAGATGGTGTTGTGGGCTACCACGATGCCCCGAAGCAGCCCTCGGTTGTTGTAGTCCTCGAGCGCGATGCCGCCACCGGCCGAGCCGATCGCGATGTTGTTGCGGACGAGCGCCGGGCCGCCGCCGACGACGATGCCGGCGGACGTCGCGGACTGTCCGGTGAAGTTCGACTCGATCCGGCTGACTCGCGTGAGGTCCCGACTGCCGTACACCATGATCCCGGGGCCTTTCGTGTGTCGCAAGACGTTGTCCCGGATGACGGCGACGGAGTTCAGCTTGATTTGCATGCCGTAGCCCACCTCCGGCGGAGGTGCCGTGACTTCGGAGATGTAGTTCCGTTCGATCAGCGCTTCAGCGGAACAGTCGCCACTGTGACACCCGACGTAGATCGCCGTGGCTCGTGAGGCGGTGATCTCGTTCGCGCGGATGACGAGGCGCGAGATGCCTCGATTCGTGACCACGGCGGCGCCGCCCAGGCCGTCGAAGCGACAGTCTTCGACGGTGATCCCGTCGCCGCGATGGATCCTTACGGCGTCCACTCCAGACTTCGACGGCCCGAAATGTAGACGACGCAGCGTGATGAAGCCGGCGTAGACGTTGACGACGTTGTCGGCGTCGGACTCGTACACGATGCGCGGCCGCTCGGCGTCGGGGACTCCGCTGATGACCATGGGAGCGTCGTCGTTTCCCCCCGACCGCAGCGTGCACGGGCCGCGGTAGTCGCCCGGACGAAGTCTCAGCTCCTCACCCGGCATGAGTGAATTGGCAGCCATGCACCAGTCCGCGCCGGGACCGATCTCCTTCACTCCGCGCGACGTGACGGGGGAGGGGATCAGCGCATACAAAAGCGTGATGAGTACGAGTCGGCGCATGATCGACAGGGCTCCCGTGCCGCGCAAAAAATGCGCTCGCGGTTCTCGCGAAGATCGCGAATTGACTACATTCGTTGAAATCTCGCGCAAATTGTTGCGCCCGATGGGAGGCGGTGACCCTACTTCAGACCGAGCGAAACCGCACACTTAGCCGCACCGACATCCGGTACGACGCTTGCCTCGTCCCTGCGCACCATGATCATGTCTACACGTGTCTTTCGTGCCGCCGTCGTGGTCCTGGTCCTCTCGAGCGTGGCGCTCGTGGGATGCAGCCGCGATCCGAATACGCGGAAGCTCAACTACCTCGACAAGGGTACGAAATACTTCGGCCAGCACAAGTATAACGAAGCGGTCATCGAGCTGAAAAACGCTCTTCAGATCGACCCGAAGTTCGTTCCGGCTCTCGCGATGCTCGGCCGGACGTATCGGGCGAAGTCCTGGAACGCGGATGCCATGCGTGAGCTTCAGCGCGCGGTCGAGCTCGATCCAAACGATCTCGCGATTCGGACCGATCTGGCGGACGTGCTGCTGGACCTCGAGGCATGGACGGACGCGCTTGCCGCCGGGGAAGTCATTCGGGACAAATCACCAAATTCGCCGGGTGGCTACTACGTCATCGGCGTGGCCCGACGCGGCATGGGCAAGCCGAACGAGGCGCTGGACCCGCTCGCGAAAGCACTGACGTTCGCGAATCCGCGGCCCGAGTACTACAACGCGTATGGCGATGCGCTCGCTGTCGTGGGCCGCATCGAGGACGCGGAGACCGCGTATCGGAAGGCGCTGAGCCTCGATCCGAAGTATGCCGACGCGCTGGTCGGTCTCGGCGTGCTGCTCGTGAAGGCCAAGAAGCGAGACGAGGCCAACGAGCTCCTCGGTCGCGCCAGGGCGCTGAAGCCCGAGAGCGCCAGGATCCGCGTTGCGCTCAGCGGACTTCTCGCCATGGATGGAAAGCTCGACGAAGCGATCAAAGAGCTCGAAGGCCTGCCACGCCCCGCGTGGACAGGGCGTACGATGCTCGCTCTCGGAACACTGTACGTGCAGGCGGGTCGCAATGACTCCGCCATCCAGCTGCTGGCGCCGCTGCGCCTTCGGAACCCGAACCTGATGCCGATACGTTTCCTGCTCGCCCAGGCCTATCTCGGCAGCGGCCGCGCCGCGGACGCCGTCGCCGAGCTGCAGGCGTTGAAGGCCGCGAACCCCGACGACGTGCTCGTCCGGTACACGCTCGGCTCGGCGTATGCGCGCGCGCGGCAGCCACAGCAGGCCATCGCCGAGCTCGAGCCCCTCGCGAAGTCGCTGGGGCGCGCCGCCGATTATCACCTGGCGCTCGCCCAGGCCTACCTCGCCCTGGGACGCACCGACGACGCGGTGAAGCAGGCGAAGGAAGCCGAGCAGCTTGCGCCGAACAGTCCTCGGCCGGCGGCGGTGATCGGCGCGACGTACGCCGCCAAGGGCGATCTCAAACGCGCGCAGGAAATGTACGCGCGGTCGGTCGAGATCGATCCGAAGTTTGCGTCCGGCCACGCGGCTCTCGGGCACGTCCTCAGCCTGGAGCAGAAACCGGAGGACGCGCTGCGTGAGTACGAGCGGGCGCTCGAGGGTTCGCCGACCTTCGTGCCGGCGATGCTGGGCAAGGTGGATAGCCTCGTCAAGCAGAATCGCTGGGACGAAGCGATCACGTACGTGCAGGACACGCTCAAGAAGGATCCGCAGAACGTTATGAGCGTCACCGTGCTCGGACGTCTGTATCGCGGCAAGAAAGAGCCGAAGAAGGCCGAGGAGCAATTCGTCCGTGCTCTCAAGCTCGACGAGCGCTACACGCCCGCGCGCTACGAGCTCGCGATGCTGTCCCTCGCCGAGAAGCGCGACGCGGACGCGCTGTCGCATCTGCAACGGATCGCGACCGAGCAGCCGTCTCATCTCGCGGCGGCGTTGACCCTCGCGGGTATGTACGCGCGTGAGGCCAACTTCGACAAGGCGATCGCCGTCGTCGAGGGGGCGGAGCGAGCCAACCCGAACGCGCCGGGGTTCGCCGTCCTGCTCGCCGATCTCTACCTCAAGGCCGATCGCCCCGGGGATGCCATTGCGCGCCTGCGGCCGATGGTCGCGGCGAATCCGAACGCCGTCGAGCCACGCGTACTGCTCGGCACGGCGTATCTCGCGAAGCAGAACCCGGCCGATGCCATCGCGGAATTCGAGCAGGTGAAGCGCCTGAACCCGAAGCTCGCCGCCAACGAGTATCTGCTGGGGCGGGCACGCCTGGCAAAAGGCGACTCCGAGGGCGCTCGCAAGGCGTTTCAGGCGGCGATCGAGCTGGATCCCAAGCTGACCGACGCCCGCCTGGCGTTGTCGGCGATGGCCGGCAGTCAGCGGGATCCTGCGTTGATCGGTACGCGAATCTCCCAGCTGCAAGCGGCGGTCGAGAAGGATCCGGCGAACGTCGTCCTCCGCAACACGCTCGCGGAGGCGTATGCGGCCAACAAGCAGCTGAAGGAAGCCGAGACCCAGTACAAACAGATCCTCGTGACGGCGCCGACGTTCGTCCCGGCGAATCTCGGACTTGCGCAAATCCTGTGGGCGGAGAACAAGTCCGACGAAGCGGCGGAGCTACTCAGGGGGGTGGTGCGCACACAGCCGGCGAACTCACGGGCCAACGCGCTGCTCTCGGACTACTACGTCTCCAAGGGTAACCGTGAGCTCGCGGTGCAATACGGGGAAGCGGTCCAGCGCGCCAACCCGAACGACGTGGCTGTGAAAATGCGTCTGGCCGAGCTCTACGGTGGCGTCGGCCGAAACAGGGACGCGTTGGCGCGGATCGACGAGGTCATCAAAGCGAACCCGAAGTCCGCGCGCGCGCGATTCATCGCAGGCACGCTGCTGCTCAGTGACGGCGCCGCGAATCGCGCAGTCGATGAGCTGACGACGGCGACGCAGCTCGATCCCAAGTTGCAGCCGGCGCATTTCGTGCTCGGCACCGCGTTCGAGCGGACGGGCAACATCCCGCGCGCCATTGCTTCCTACGAGCGGGCTCAGACATTGCAGCCCAACGATCCCGGGCCGTACAACAACCTCGCGTATCTCTACGCCCTCCAGGGCAAGAACCTCGAAGAGGCGCTCAAATCGGCCCAGCGCGCCTCGGAGCTCGCTCCCGCCTCGGCCGCGATCCAGGACACGCTCGGCTTCGTCTATTACCAGCGCGGGGAGTACGACAAGGCGGAGCCGCTGTTGCGCAAGGCGGCCGAGCAGCTGCGCGGCAACGCCACCGTGCACTATCACCTCGGCATGACCTACTATCGCCTGGGACGGAAGGACGACGCGGCGGTAGCGCTGCGGCGCTCGCTTCAGCTCGATGACAAGCGCGCGGAGGCGGCACAGATTCGGCAGGTGCTCAAGGATCTCGGCGCATGAAGGCGCGCCGGGAGCCGACGCAGGTGAGCGTGATGACCCGGGTGATGATCATCGTCGCGCGAGACAGGCCGGAGCTCTACGAGTACTTTTCTCAGGCGTTCGCCGGCATTGACGTCGTCGAGGTCATCATGGACCGCCGGCTGCCCGCAGATCCTCAGACGCCCCCGCGCAGGACCGCCGACCCGCCGGGGCGCCGGTGGCAACCCGACATCTATGACGAGCTGATGCTGCAGGGCTTCGTGATCAAGCGGCTGGAGTAAGAGCGCTGTGCCGTCGCCAGTACAGAACGAACGCTTGCAGCGCTGACGCGATCGCGAGCGACACGTCGTTCAGGACGTACACCGAGATGAAGAACGACGTCGCGGCGCGCACACTCAAGATGACGGCAACGCCGACCACCACGTCCACGATCAACGCGAGCGCCCACAGGCCGGCGAACTCACACAGCGCAAGCCCGGTCGCGCGCCAGCGAGCCTCATCCCCGCGCCGCCGTGCGGTGAAGGCCCAGACGAGCACGCTGGAGACTGCCAGGACCGCCACGATGAAGCCCGCGTACATCGCCGCTTAGAGATATCCGGCGGCGCGGTAGTACGCGAGGGCGAACAGCTCGATGGCCAGCCGCCGCGCGAGATCGAGCCGCCCTTCCGGGCTGTCGTCGAGACCCGACACATCCTCCGCAGGAGCCGGCAGGGGCTCCAGACCGCTTCGCTGGAACAGCCGGGTCGCCCGCCGTGCGCCCTCGGCATCCACGACCAGGAGCACGCGGCGGATGCCGTGGGGCCGCAGCATGGTGCTCATCCGCTCGGCTTCCTCGCGCGTCGTTCGTGCCGTCGTCTCGACCAGAATCGCCCCGGCGGGCACGCCGATCTCGCGCGCGAGGGCGCTTCGGACGTCTCCTTCGGCGGGAGCCCGGCCGCGCGGCGGCCCACTCAACGCCAGGACCGGCGCCAGGCCGCGGCGGTAGAGGTCAATGCCGTAAAGCGTTCGTCGCAGGGAGGTATTGGAGAGGGTGCCGTCCCCCCTGACACCGCCGGCGGCGAGGACGACGATCGCCCCCGCCGGCTCGAGCTGTGCGGGAAGGCTGAAGGCCCGGTCCACCAGATTCGGCACAGGGGTATAGGCCACGAGCGCGAAGCCAGCGAGGGCGGCGGCGCCGATTGACCTTATTACACGCGACGCAGTCGTCACGATCGCGCGTGGCAGCGAAAGAACCGTTTACGCGACGTCCATGTACGGCTAAAATCGCTGAATGGCTCACGGCGATCAGCGTCGCGCATTGATCACAGGTATCACGGGGCAGGACGGATCATATCTCGCCGAGTTCCTCCTCGAAAAGGGCTACCACGTCGTCGGCATGGTCCGGCGCGCCTCGACGGAGTCGTTTGAGCGCATCGCGCACCTGCGCGATCGGATCGAGATTCGTGAAGGCGACCTGCTCGATCAGCTCTCGCTCATCACGCTGCTCCACCAGGTGGATCCGGACGAGGTCTACAACCTTGCCGCGATGTCGTTCGTCCCCACCTCATGGGAGCAGCCGATCCTCACGAGCGAGGTCACGGCGTTGGGCGCCACACGGCTGCTCGAGGCCATCCGCGTCGTCGATCGCAGCATTCGCTTCTACCAGGCCTCCTCGTCGGAGATGTTTGGCAAGGTGCGCGAGACGCCGCAGAGCGAGCTGACGCCCTTCCATCCGCGGAGCCCGTACGGCGTGGCGAAGACCTACGCGCACTACATCACCGTCAATTACCGCGAGTCCTATGGGCTGTTCGCATGCTCGGGGATCTTGTTCAATCACGAGTCTCCCCGCCGCGGTCGGCAGTTCGTCACGCGCAAGGTCACGGATGGCGTGGCGCGCATCAAGGCCGGGCACCTGAAGGAGCTGCGGCTCGGCAATCTCGAAGCCAAGCGCGACTGGGGCTTCGCCGGCGATTACGTGCAGGCCATGTGGCTCATGCTCCAGCAACCCAAAGCCGACGACTATGTCGTCGCTTCCGGCGAGACGCATTCCGTCCGCGAGCTCTGCGAGATCGCGTTCGCGCACGCGGGGCTCGACTGGCAGAAGCACGTCGTCGTCGATCCCGCTTTCGTGCGTCCCGCCGAGGTGGACCTGCTCATCGGCGACGCCACCAAGGCGCGGCGCGTGCTCGGCTGGGCGCCGAAGCACTCCTTCCGTCAGCTCATCGAGATGATGGTCGACGTCGACGTCGCGCCGACCGCGCGCGGCTGAACGCGCCCGTCGTCCGTCGCAGCGGCGTTGGAACGCGCCCGCCTCAGTGCCGCTCCCGCGCCCTGCGGGCGTCGCCCTGCGCGGTCCTCGCGCGGGCGTCGGCACGCCGGCGCGCTTCGCTCAGCAGACTGATGGCGAACCCGATGGCGACGAAGACCAGCACCGCGGTGGCGTCGCGGATGTCGCCGATCCGCACCGAATAAAGCGGCGGCATCCAGAGGAAGGTGAGCGCGATCGCGCCGAGCAACGTGGCGAGCACACCGGGGCCGAACCCGCCGAACCAGCCCGCCACGATGATCGCTGGATACACGATCAGATAGGGATGCGACAGGCTCCAGTCGGGAATCGCGAGCCATCGCACGGCGATCACCATGAGCAGCAGCGCCACGCTGACCCCGTAGCGCGCGACGCGTGATGCGACCACGTCGCCCGTGCCGTCAGCTCCGATGGGGCTTGGGATCGAGCGACGGATCGACGGGCCGCCGTTCGTCGCTCAAGTCGAATCCGCTCGCCTCGAGTCCCCAGCGCGTCACCTCGCCGACGAGATCGTCGGTGGCGCTGAGGCGCTGGCTGAACTCGCGCACGAGCGCGGTGAAGAAGGCGAGCCCCGCCTGAGGATTGTGCTCGACCACCGCGGTCAGCGTGTCGCGGTCGAGCACGAGCAGCTCCGTGTCGACCTCGGCCTGGACGCTTGCCGAGCGCTGCAGACCGCCGAACAGATTCATCTCACCGAAGAAATCGCCGGGACCCATCCGCGCCAGGATCTTGTCGACGTCGTGCGCCACGGATTTGGAGATGACCAGGCGGCCCGACAAGACGAAGTACATCTCGTTGCCCACCTCTCCTTCGCGGAACAGCGTCTGGCCAGCGTGGAGCGCGCGCCACGTCATGCGCGAGGCCAGCGCCTCGATCTCGGAGGCGCTGAACGCGCGAAACACCTCGAGCATGCGCAGCACGGCGATGGTGGCGGGGGCCGCGCTGCCCGCGCGCGGAACGGCGACCCGCCCCGCCGGCACGATGGCGAACCCGAGAGCCTCGAGGTCCAGCGTGATGGCGCGCACCCGCCGCTCGGTGGCCGGCGCCGGCCCCGTCGATTCGCGGCGATCCATGACGACCCGCACGCCTTCGAGCTCCGCACACTGCCGAGACAACGACTCGAAGACGTCGGGGCGGTTGCGAGCCACGACGAGAACGAGCTCCATGTCTTCCGATACTAGCGCAGGCGCGCGCCGCCCTGGGTCACCACGTCGAGGAACCTGCCGACCTCGGCGTTGATCTGTTCGACGTCGGCGGGCCGAAAGCCGCCGGCCGCCATGTGGCCGGTGATCGAGTCGGGGTTGATGGATACCGTACGTACGTCACGGATGTGGCGCGCCGCCTCCAACGCTTCCCACTCGGGATTCAGGAGGTCCTTCACCCCGGTCATGATCAGCGTTTTCGCCCGGATCGTGCCGAGTGCCTTCACGTAATCGCCGCCCATGCCGGGCGTGGCGCCCACGTCGTGGGTCTCGTACGCCCACGACTGATAGATGTAGTCGTTTGGATCGAATGCGTTGAGGATCGCGTCCTCCTGTGCCTTGAGCCACGGCAGCACGTCGAGCGGGCGCGGGAACTGATCGCGATACCACTCGGGGGTGCGCGCCGACGCGAAGCCGACGATGTCCCGCCACAGCCGCACGCCCGCCGTCGGCATGGCCGTGTAGTTGCCGTTGTTCCACGCGGGATCGAGCATGATCGCCTTGCGGCCGGCGTCGACGATGAGCACGCTCCACGCCGGCGTGCGCGCCAGCGGGACCAGCGCCACCAGCGCGTCCATGACATCCGGGTGCGACACGCCCCACTGCAGCGCCTGCATGCCGCCCATCGAGGGGCCGACGACGGCCACCACGTGATCGATGCCCAGCTTTTCTTTCAGCAGGCGCCGCTGCGACTCCACCATGTCGCGCATGCCGAAGCGCGGGAACTGCATGCGCGGCTGGGCGCGGCTGTTGCTGGGCGAGGTGGTGAGACCGTTGCCGATGGCGTCGGTGGCGATGACGAAATACTTCGTCGTGTCCAGCGCCTTGCCCGGACCAATGAGGAAGTCCAGCCGGTGATGGTTGCCCGTGAGCGCGGTCACCATGAGGATGGCGTTCGACTTCGCGGCGTTGAGCGTGCCGTGCGTCACGTACGAGATCGCGAAGTCCTTGATGACTTCGCCGCTCTCGAGTCGCAGGTGACCCATGGCGTAGCTCTGATGCGGCGGATCGCCGGGCTTGTGGGCGAAGGCCGGGGACGCGCCGAGGAGCACGAGCGCAAGGGCGAGCAGCCGGATCATGGTGCACCTCCCATATATAGGTGTGCGCCGCGCGAGTGGCGCGGATTGTAACAGACCGCGTATAGTAATTGGGTTATGCCGGATCGCGAGGTGTCGCGCGTTCTGGTCATCGATGACGACCCGGGCGTTCGGCGCTTCCTGACGCGCGCGCTCGACGCGGCCGGTCTCGAGGTGACGGCGGCCGAGACGGCGGCAGACGGGTTGCGACTCGCGCGCGGGCGCCCCGATCTGGTCGTGCTCGACGTCGAGCTCCCCGACCTTTCGGGCCGCGAGGTGTGTCGGCGGCTCAAGGCCGACGCGGAGACGGCGACCATTCCGGTTCTGATGTTGTCCGGCGTCTTCACGGACGTCGCCGATCGCACGCAGGCACTCGAAGACGGCTCAGACGCCTACCTCACCAAGCCCGTGACGGCGCGCGAGCTGGTTGCGATGGCGCGCGCGCTGCTGCGCACCGCGCGCGCGGAGCGGCGCACCCAGGAGCACGAGCGCGCCCTCGAGGCGCTGCGCCGCCGTGTTGCGCAGAGCAAGGCGATGGTGGATGTCGCGCGCTCGATCACCGCCTCGCTGGATCTGCAGGGCGTGCTCGACCGCATCGTCGACGAAGCCTGCCTGCTGCTCGGTGCGCAGCGGGTCGGCATCGCGGTAATGGAGGGCGCCGAGCCAGGCCCCGCCATCCGGTTTCGCGCGGTTCGCGGCTTGTCGCCGGCCTTCGCGGAGCTGCGGCCACTGTCGTGGCGTGACGGCACCACGCCGATGGCCATCCTCGAACGGCGGCCGGTGTGGACCCCGGACATCCTGGCCGATCCGGCGATCGAACTCACCCCGCCCACCCGCGCGATCATCGAGGCGGAAGGCTATCGCGCCGTGCTGTCGGTGCCGCTGCTGGCGGGCGAGCGCGCGCTCGGCGCGCTGGTCGTGTATCGCGATCTCGTCGGCCCGTTCTCGGATGACGACATCGACATCACGCAGGTCTTCGCGGCCCAGGCGGCGGTCGCGCTCGAAAACGCCGAGCTCTATCGGCGCGCCTCCGAGCGCTCGGCGAAGCTCACGACACTCAGCGCGCTCACCCGCCTCATCACCAGCGCGGCGTCCAGCCGCGAAGTCTTCGGCGCCGTCGCGCAGGCGGCCGTGCGGCTGCTCGCCGCCCGCGCCAGCCAGGTGTGGGTGGACGATCCCGGCAACGGAATGTTGCGGATCGAGGACAGCGTCTCGGTGGAGCCGGTCCTGGCGGAGAAGCTCGGAAAGTTCAGGACGATTCCGCACGGCGCGGGGCTCACCGGCGCCGTGTACGCCACACGACGGCCGCTGTTCGTCCGGGATCTGCGCGCCGACTCACGATTCCTGAATCAGCGCATCGTCGCCGACGGCGACGTCCGGGCGTACGTCGGCGTTCCGCTGATGGCCGCCGACGGGGCCGTGACCGGCGTGCTGTCGTTGCTGTTCGGCGAGCGCGGCGACTTCACGGCCGAAGAGAAGGAGCTGGTGCGTCTGCTCGCCGATTAGGCCGCCATCGCGATCGTGCAGTCGCAGCTCTATGCCGAAGCGGAGCGCCGGCGGCGGCAGGCCGAAGCGATGACGGACAATCTCGAGCGCAGCCAAGGGGAGCTCGTGAAGACCGAGCGGTTGCGCGCGCTCGGCGAAATGGCCGCCGGCGTCGCGCACGATTTCAACAATCTGTTGTCGGTCATCCTCGGGCGCGCCGAGCTGATGCTGCGCCGCGTCCGGGAGCCCGCTATGCTGCGCGACCTCGAAGCGGTGCGCCGCGCCGCCCAAGACGGCGCCGACACCGTGCGGCGCATCCAGGAGTTCACGCGGACGCGTCGCACGCGCGCGTTCGAGCGTGTCGACCTCGGCGATGTCGCGCGCGAGGTCATCGAGCTGACGCGTACGCGGTGGGAGATCGAGGCCCAGAGCCGCGGCGTGCGGTACGACTTCAGCGTCGAGGGCGTCGCGCCGCCCGTGGCCGGCCGACCCGAGGAGCTTCGCGAAGTCCTGACGAATCTCCTCACCAACGCGGTCGACGCGATGCCCGAGGGCGGACGGTGCAGCGTGCGGGTGGCCGGCGAGGGCGAGTGGGCGACAATTGCGGTGCGAGACACGGGCGTCGGCATGGCCGAGGACATGCGCCGCCGTGTCTTCGAACCGTTCTTCACGTCGAAAGGGCCGCGCGGCACCGGCCTCGGGCTCGCCGTGTCGTGGGGCATCGTGACGCGACACGGCGGCACCATCGAAGTCGAGAGCGCGCCCGGCGCGGGCAGCACGTTCGTCGTGCGTCTGCCCGTGCCCGTCACGCTGCCCGAGGCCGTCATCGGTTCCACGGCGGCGGCGGTGGCGCGGCCCGGGCACGTGCTCATCATCGAGGACGAGCCGGAAGTCCAGGCGGTGCTCGCTGACATGCTGCGCGACGCCGGCTACGTCGTCACCGTGGCGAAGAATGGCAGAGACGGTCTGGAGTGCTGCGAGCAGGAGCCGATCGACCTCGTGCTCAGTGACATCTCGATGCCCGGACTGTCCGGCTGGGACGTCGCGGCGCGTCTGCGGGTGCGCTTTCCGACGACTCCGATCGGCTTCGTCACCGGCTGGGGCGACCAGCTCGATTCCGACCGCCTCACGCGCATCGGCGTGAGCTTCGTCGTCGCCAAGCCGTTTCAGGCGCTCGACGTGTTGCGCCACGTCGCTCAGGCGCTCGCCGCGCGCGCGCCGAGCGGCGGCTGACGTCTCGCCCGCGCGCGCGACGGCTGATGCCTCGGGCCTCAGCGCCGCTGGCGCTTGCGCTCGCGCAGGTCCACGACGCCCGGCCGCCGACGCGGATCGTCGCCCTTCGCGAAGATCTGCGTCTTTTGCACCTTCTGGGTGCCGGTCGTGGGTAGCGAGCCCACGAACAGGATGAAGCCGGGCGCTTTGAAGTAGGCGAGCCGCTCCATGCACCACGCGAAGACGCGCTCGGCGAGCGCGGCGTCAGCCCTCACGCCGGGCATCGGAACGATGCACGCCATGACCTCTTCCTCACGGACCTCGTCGGGCACGGCCAGCACCGCGACCTGCGCGACGGCGTCGTGCGCCTGGATGACCGCCTCGATCTCTGCCGCGGCGATGTTCTCGCCGGAGCGGCGGATGATGTTCTTCTTGCGATCGACGAAGTACAGCATGCCACTCACGTCCTGACGGACGACGTCCCCCGTGTGAAACCAGCCGCCCCGCCACGCCTCTTCCGTCGCGCGATCGTCCTTGAGATAGCCTGAGAAGAATGCGTGCCGCGGCCCCTCGGGCCCGCCCCAGCGCACGAGCAGCTCGCCGTCGGTATCGCGCGAGACCTCCCGATCCGCGTCGTCCACCACCTTGGCCTCGAAGCCCCCGAATGGCCGGCCGAACGCGCGCGTGTGGACCATGCGGGGCTCGTGATTGACCATCGTCACGCGGCCGGTTTCGGTCATCCCCCAGGCCTCGATGAGCGGAAAGCCGAAGCGCTTCTCGAAGGCCCCGTGCAGCTCGGGCTCGACGCCGGCGCCGATGCCGAACTTCACCGAATGTTGCCGCTCCTCCGGAGCGACCGGCTGATTGAGCAGCATCGGCGGCACGACGCCGAGATAGTGCACGATCGATGCGCGCGTCGCGACGACGTCCTTCCACCACCGGGTGGAGCTGAAGCGCTCAGGCAGGATCAGACAGTTGGCCGTCAGCATCACGCACGTGGCGGTGAGCGCCTGACAGTTCATGTGATAGAGCGGCAGCGGATTCAGGATGCGGTCGCGCCCGTGCTCGATCACGACGAGGCCGCCCATGTCGCGATACCAGGCGCCGGAGGTCAGGTAGTAGCGATTGGTCAGGACACAGCCCTTCGGCCGCCCGGTCGTCCCGGAGGTGTAGAGCAGGCTGCACTCGGTGTCCGCGTCCGGCGCGCCGCCGCGCGGCGCGACGCGCGGCATCGGCAGCGCCGACGGCCAGTCCTCCGCGTTGACCACCGGCAACGGCTGCTCGCGATCGCGCGCGACGGCGTGCAGATCGGCCACCCGCGCCGCGACTACCACCGCGAGGTCCGCCTCGGAGTGCTCCATCTGGTAGCGCATCTCGTCGTGGCGATAGTCGGGGTTGATCGGGACGATCCCGCAGCCCAGCGCGTTGAGCGCGAGATAGTGGAAGAAAAACTCCGGACGGTTCTCCAGCAGAAGCGCGACGCGGTGGCCGTGACCGAACCCGGCGGCCGCGTACTGCGCGCGAAGCCGCTCCACCTCGGCGCGCACCTGGGCGTACGTGAACTCGACGCCGTGTGAATGATAGGACCGGCCGGCGGCGGGCGGCGCGCAGAGAAACGCGTTGTCTGGCGCGGCGACCGCCGTCGCCGCGAAGACATCGTACACGGTGTTCATCGCGCGCCGATTCTAGCGCGGCTGTCTCGCCCGCTCGATGAGGTTTGCTACGATCTGCGCCCCAAAGGAGGGTGACATGCCCGCGTACGTGATCGCCAACGTCAACGTCCATGACGCCGCCGCGTTCGAAGAATATCGTCGGCAGGTCCCGGCGACCATCGCGAAGCACGGCGGCCGTTACCTGGTACGCGGTGGCCGCGTCGACCGGCTCGAGGGCACGTGGAACCCCGCGCGGCTGGTCGTGCTGGAGTTTCCGTCGATGGAGCAGGCGCGTCGCTGGTACGACTCGGAGGATTACCGCGAGCCGAAAGCGCTGCGTCTGAAATCGGCGATGACCGACGTCCTCTTCGCCGAAGGAGTCTGACACGCAGTCGCTCGCCTCGTGAGCCCGCCGGCATCGTGCTTGCGTCGGTTCCGCCTCCAAGAGGGAGGGCAAGGACCCAGCCGGGCAGCGCGCAGACGACACAGCCGCAGCCGTCAACCACGGCGACGCCGTTGTCGACGTCGAGCGCGAATCCCACGTCGAGCAGTCCGACGGCGAGCAGCCAGTCGAGCACCAGCCAGACGTCGCCGTCGGCGAGCGTGCCGGGGACTCAGGCGATCGAAGGCGTCGTCGATTCCATCGCGATGTCCGAGCTGAAACTGCGCGCGACGGACGGCCTCGCTGACCATCGATACCTCGGGCCTGGACCGCGACTCGCTGCGCGGCATCGCGCCCCGGAGACCCGGTTACGGTGACGGGCGCGGCCAGTATGACGGAGATTTGTGGCGCAATCGGTCCGGCCGCGGCGCTGAGGGGCTCTCGCTGGCAAGTCGCTTGCTCTTTGCCCTGTGGGCAGGAGGGGAAGCCATGCGTTCACTCGGAGCACTGACAGCCGGTTTTCTGTTACTCGTCGCCGCGGCAGGCTGCTCGACCGGGATGGATCCCGATCGCACGCTGCGCGGCAGCTCGCCGTCGAACACGCTGAGCCCGCCGCGGGCGCTCGCCGAAGGCGAGGTCATCCGGGTCGATCCCGCGCAGCGCGTGATCGTGCTCAGCAACGGCCAGATGTATCAGGTTCCCGCGGATTCGATGGTGTACGTGAACGGGCAGCCCGTCGCATGGACGACGGTGACGCCCGGCACGCGCGTCGTCGTGCCGCAGGGCCAGTTGGTCGAGCTGCGTGATGGTCGCTACATGGTCGTGCAGTCCCCCGGGACGGTGGTCACGCCCGGCACGGTCGTGACGCCGGTGCCCGGCACCGTGGTCACACAGGCGCCGAGCACCGTGGTGACGACGACGACACCCGCCGTTCGCCACACGGTGTACGGACGGGTCACGGACGTCGACCGGAAAGAGATTCGCGTGAGGACGGCCGACGAGTCGTTCGAGATCAAGATGAACGATCCGAAGGCGGCCGGCATCCGCAAGGGTGACACCGTTCAGATCGACCTGACGTTCTCGCCGACGTCGCCGTCGGCGCTGCCGCGGTAGTTCACGAAGCGCTGGGTGGGGGGCCGTTCCGCGGCCCCCCACGCTCAGCGGATCGCCTGCTCGGCTCGTCGCAGTCGGCGTGACAGCGTGACGAGGATGCTCTGCGTGAGCTCGGGCGCCTCCCGCAGCAGCGTGGAGAAATCGCGGCGCTTGATCACCAGCAGGCGCATCGGCGTTTCCGCCACGACGGTCGCCGAGCGCGGCTCGCCGTCGAGCAGGCTCATCTCGCCGAAGTAGTCGCCGGGCTTGAGACGCGCGCGCCGTCGCGCGGACAGCTCGACGCGCGCGGAGCCATCGGTGATCAGATAGAATTCGTTGCCGGGATCGCCTTGCCGCGCGAGCACCGTGTCCGCCGGCACCTCGATGACGTCGGTGATCTTCGCGACGGCCTTCAACTGCTTGCGCGAGCACTCTTCGAGGAGGGCGACCTCTTCGAGACGCGTGATCTTGTCGTCCTGGGTGATGCGGGGGCCGAACATCCCCGAGGGCGGCAGCGACGCGCGCAGACTCTCCGGAATCGAGCCGTCGAGGATGCGGCTGATCAGCTCCATGGCACCTCCCCGCGGCTAAGCGTACCGCGGGAAGTCGGCGAACGCCTAGGGCTGTAGCGCGTCGACCCGTTCGCGCAGGCGGCGCATCACCGCGTCGTAGGATTCGGTCTGGAGCAGCCGCGCGAACTGGGCACGATAGCCACCGACCATGCTCGTGCCCTGCATGCGGATGTCCCAGACGCGCCAGCGCTCGCCGTCGCGCACCATCGCGAAATCGAGCGGCATGCCGCCCTGTCCGTCGCGACCGACCACGCGTGCCTGCACCACCGCACGGTCGCCCTCCAGCGCGTCGCCGGTGACGACGATTTTCTCGCCCTCGTAGCGGTCGAGATTCTTGAGATAGGCACGGTTCAACAGCTCGCTGAACAGTGTGACGAACGCGGTGCGATCGCCTTCGGCCAGCGTCTGCCAGTGCCCGCCGAGCGTGCGACGTCCCATTTCGTTCCAATCGATCAGCTCGTCCGTCACGCGACGCACGGCTTGTCGTCGCGGGACCAGGCGGTCCTCGCCCTTCAGGGCGGGGTCGCCGAGCACGGCAAGCACGCGCTCGATCTGAGAAGAGAGCTGCTCGGCGGCGGCGCCGGCGAAGGCAGGGGTCTCAGCACCGAAGATCAGGCCGAGGGTAAAAGCCGCGACGAGGAGGACAGTCGAGACGTGCGCCATGATCGTCACCTCCGGCGACCGGAGGGTGCAAGGCCAGTGCCGCACTTTGATTTCAACGACTTAGACCGTGGGAGTGGAAAAGCGTTGTCCGAGGTGGGCGCTTTGGGAGCGGATTGAGGCGGCGAGATTTTCAGGGTCACAGAGGGGTCATTCGCTCGCCGTGCGTGCAGCCGCGATTGCGTTTTTGACAATTCCGGTTGACGGATGATAGTGCTTCGGCAATCATGTCCGCCACGTTCGAACGACGCCAACGCACGCGGTGCCAGTCCCCCGGACCCCAGCTTCGAGGTTGGAGCGCAGCATGTTGAGACTCGTTCGCCACGCCGTCCTTTCCGTGTCCCTCGTCTCGCTGCCGATCGTCACCCTCGTCCCGTCGGTTGCCTCGACCGAGCCTGTGAAGGCGGGCGTGGTCACGACGCTCGAGGGCAACGTCACCGTCTCCCGCGTCGCGCTGCCGCCGCAGCCGCTGAAGTTCAAGGACGACATCTTCGTGAACGACAAGGTCGTGACCGGTGATCGGTCGATCGCCCGCATGCTGCTCGGCGGCAAGGCGGTGGTGACGGTGCGCGAGCGCTCCGCGCTGACGATCACCGAAGTGCCGGGCAAGGCGACCATCGATCTCGCCGCCGGCAAGATCGCCGTCGCCGTGGCGAAGGACAAAATGAAACCCGGTGAGCTACTCGAGATCCGCGCCGCGAACGCGGTAGCCGGTGTCCGCGGCACGGTCGTGATCGCCGAGGTGTCGAGCGGCTCCGCGCAGCTCGGAAGTTCCGCGGGGCCGGTGGGAACCTTCTGGGTGCTCAAGGGCCAGGTCGAGGCGTATCTCACGTCGCGGCCGGGAAATCCGCTGCTCGTCGGCGCGCTGCAGGAGTTCCGCGGCGGGAACGTCGCGAACATCGTGCCGAGTCAGATGCCGCAGATCCTCCACGGCCTGTCGTCGGGGAAGGTGCCTCTGACCGCGAATCAGGCGCCTGAGCGCGGCGTCCAGGCCGGTCTCGAGCTCGCGAACACGTCGTCCGCCGCGGCCTCTGCCGGCGGCGGCGCGAACCTCGCGGGCACGCCGCTAAACGTCACGGTGCCGATCTTGCCGTCCAACGGTCAGCTGAACGCGCCGAACCATCCGTCGGCGCAACCACCGCCGGCGCCCCCGTGTGGGTCTCCCGGATGCCCCAGAAGTGGGGCCGGACTGAGCGCAGGCCGCTAGCCACGTCCGTGCCTGCCGGCGCGGCGACCGACTAGTCTGTCCAGACTCGGTTTGGTGTTGACACTTTCACCGTCTCAGAGTGGTGCATGAGTTCAGCGGGCGAGCGCCATGGCGCCGTGGAATATGGTCGCGGGGGTGCGGCCCCGGACGCGGTAGCCATGATGCGGTCGCTCGAAGTTGTAGAACTGCATGGAGCGGTGAAGGCTACGATCGATCGTCGCCCGGCTGGTGAAGTAGTGCCGGCGAAAGACCACACGCCAGTGCTCGGTGAGAATTGTCTGCTGCAAGCGCTCCACGAAGCCGTTGGTCCAAGCGTGGCGCGGCTTGATGCGGGTGTGGCGGATTCCCAGCGCCTTACACGCCGCCGCGAACTCGGCTTTGAACTCTCCGCCACCATCAGTCAGCACGCGCTCGACCGACCAGCCGGCCTGGCGGACGGCCGGGACGACGACCGTGCGCAGGAAGGTGGCCACGGCGGCGGCCGTGAGCGCGGGCAGGATCCGGGCGATGCCGAACGAGCTGGCGGCGTCGCAGGCCGTGACCTGCCACACTTTGCCGACTCCTTTGAGCTTGCCGATGTAGAAGGTGTCGAGACAGAGCAGCTCGCCGGGATGCTCGGCCTCGACGTGGCGCGTCTGCCCATGGCGCAGCTGCCACAGCAACTGCCGCGTGCGTTGTGTGAGCAAGCCGGCATCGCGGGCACTGTGGTGCTCGAGCACGAGCAAGCGCTGCCGCCGGGTCGCCAAACCGTGCCGGCGCAGCACCCGCTGCACCGTGCTCGCGGCCACCCGGAGCTGCCACAGCCGCTGCGCGTACGCCGCCAGCCGCTGCGCGCCCCAGGTCGCTTCGGCGATCGCAACGGCAAGCAGCCGGCGCTCGACCGGCGCGGGCAGTTGCGGCGGGCGTCCCGGCCGCGCCCGCAGCCGCCGCGGATGCAAGCCGTCGACGCCATAACGGCTGAGGCGGTGCTGCCACCGATAGAACAGCGTCCGGGAGATGCCCGCTTCGGTGCAGGCCGCGCTTACTCCGATCTGCGTCGCACGACGTATGACCTGCAGCCGCATCCCTTGTATGCTCTCGTCGAGGGTCATCCGTCCTCCTGTCCACAGTTGGTTTCCTTGGTCGGTAACCACTCTGGGACAGACAGGGCAGATGGCCCTCATTTCTCGTCGGCTGAAGTGTCAACACTAATGCGACTCAGGACAGACTAGTACGACCACGTCAGCGTGAGCGAGTACACGTTGCGCGTGTAGTTGAAGACGGCGAGGTTCGAATCCGCCACGGTGTTCTGATACGTCAGCGCGAGCGCCATCCTGGTGGCCTCGCCGAAAATCGCCGGACCGTCGAACGGCGCCTCGACGCGCACCGTGTTGTTGTACTCCTCGTCTTGCCGCCACTTGCGACCGGGATTTGGCGTCGGCAACAGCGAGTTCTTGTGGGTGTAGTCGCGCAGGTGCACGTCCACGTCGTAGTAGAGACGTAGCTGCGGGGACGGATTCCAGCTCGTCCGCAGCGCCGCCGGCAGATCGAGCGTGTACTGCACGCCCGCCAGCAGGCGATGGCCGAGGTAGCGGTAGTTCCGTCCCTGTGCGTCCTCCCAGTCCACCTGATAACCCACCTTGAAGAGATGCTTGTCGCCCGCGAAGCGGAAGAGATGCAGGATACCCGCCGTGTAGTTGTTCGCGTCGCGGAACTCTTCGGGCAGCGGCAGGGGGTTGTCCTCGAAAAACTCCTTGTTCTGGAAGCGGAAGAACGATTGCGTGAGATGCCCGACGTTGCGAATCGCGTCCACGAACGTCTCTGCGGGGCCCGGCTCCTTCTCGACGAGCACACCCGCGAGCGTGGCGGTGTTGCGCCGCAGGAATTCCGTTTCGCGCAGGTAGAGCATGTCCCACGCATAGGAAAGGCTGAGCTGCGCCGGAATGTTGAGCATGGCCGTCTTGTACGTGAGCGTGCCGTTGACCATGTGATCGGTCACGTTGAACGACGTCAGATCGTTGTAGTACGTCCCGAAGAACGAGTAGCCGAACGACGATTCGAAGCTGTCACCCTCGCGCGGGACCCAGCCGAAGATCGTTCCGCGCAGCCAGGTGTAGTCGAACCGCGCGTTGGCCGTCTCACCGATCGAATCATGACGCGGCCCGCGGAGCGCCGGCACCAGCGGCTCGTGCGAATTCGGCGCGGGCCGCACGACGACGTTGTCGTCGTACAAGAACCCAAAGCTGACCGAGGCGCTCAGGCGGCGGCCGGCCTGGGCCGCGGTGCGGATGGTGTCGCGCAGGCGTTCGGCGGGGCCGGTGAGCGCGGAGCCGGGCGCCAACCGCAGCGCCTGCTCGACCTCGGCGGCGGCCTGCGCGGGCAGGCCGAGCGCCGCGAGCGACAGGCCGGTGTAGAACCGCGTGAGCTGCTGCAGCTGCGGGTCACTCGTGCGCCCGCGGCGGAAGGCGTCGAGCGCCCCGCGATAATCCTTCGTGCGGTAGCGGATGAAGCCCACGTAGTAGCCGAGGCCATCGATCGTCGGATCGGCCTTGTACACGCGCTCGAACAGCGGCGCCGCGGTCTCGTAGCGCTGCTGCGCGAAATACGCCAGCGCAAGCTGAAAGGCGATCGAGTTGTCCTGCGGTGACTTCGCCTGGGCGCGCGTGAGGTAGCGAACCGCGTCGTCGGGCCGTCGCAGCGCCATGTAGACGACGCCCATGTAGTAGAGCGCCTCTACGTGGTCGGGCTCGCGCTTGAGCGCCTCCTCGAGGTTGCGGACCGCATCCTCGTATTTCTTCTCATCGAAGTCGAGGATGGCCTGGGCGACGTACACGTCGGCCTCGGTGGTCTGCGCGAACAGCGGCGCGACGGAGCCGACGACCAGAAGGCCGACGAGCAGCCAGGCGAGCGCGAAGCGCACCCGAGCGTTATAGCACGAAAGGACACGGCCTCCGGCGAGGTTCAGCCGATTTCGGGCCGCTTGCCGTAGGCGACGCGCACGTCGGTCTTGATGCCGCCACGCACGTTGAAGTCGCCGGTGACCTCCGCCCACCGCGGCCGGATCGCCGACACCAGGTCGTTCAGGATGCGATTCGTCACGTCCTCGTGAAAGGCTCCCTGATCGCGATAGGACCAGAGGTAGAGCTTCAGCGACTTGAGCTCGACGAGCGACTGATCGGGGACGTAGCGGAGGCGGATGGTGGCGAAGTCCGGCTGACCCGTCATCGGGCACAGGCACGTGAACTCCGGCACCGCCATCGTGACCTCGTAGTCGCGGTCGGGATGCGGGTTCGGCACCGCCTCGAGCGTGCGCGAGGGCCTGGTGGGCATGCCCGATTGTACCGTCAACGCGCGGTGAGGCCGATGCCCACGGCGACCGCGACGCACGCGATCAGCAGGTCGGCGGTCAGGCGATCGCCCGCGATGAGCGCCGCGATCGCGACGCCGAAGATCGGCTGCGTGAGAAAGAAGCCGGCGAGGGCCGAGGGCCGATAGCGGCCCAGGAGCCAAAGGTTGGCGACGAAGTTGAAGCCGGCGATGAGCGCGCCCTGATAGGCGAGCGAGAGAACGAGCCGAGCCGTCCACGCGGTGGGGCTTGCTTCGAAGAAGGCCGACGCCGCGACGAACACGGCCGAGCCGAGGGTCGCCTGCGCCAGCAGCAGCTTGACAGGGTCGAGCTCGCGCACGACGCGAGCCAGATACACCGTGCGCTCCGCGAGCACGAGGCCGCTGACGAACATGATCGAGTCGCCGAGGAGGCTCGAGGCGCCCGAGGGGGCCTGGCGCACGAACAGCACGACGATGCCGGCATACGCCACGAGAATGCCGAGCAGCCGCGTCGCCGTCAGCCGATCGCCCGGAATCAGGAAGTGCGAGAGCACGACCGTGTGGACGGCGTAGAGGTTGAGCACGATCGCGGAATGAGCGGCGCTCGTGAGCGCGGTGCCGACGTTCATGCTGGCGATCTGCGCGACGAACAGCAGCGTGACCACGAGCAGCGGCTTCACTTCCGCGCGCTGCACGCAAAATCCCGCGAGGCGGCCGGTGAGCCACGCCCAGGCGGCGATCACGACGCCGCCGACGGCGAAGCGCATCCACGCCAGCCGCAGCGGCGGCGCGTCCTCGAGGCCGAGCTTGATCGCCACGGGATTGCCGCCCCAGAAGACCGACAGGAGCAGTGCTAAGAGTGCCCCGCGAAGGTCGACGTCTCGGCGTTCGGTCACGGACGGTCCACTATAATCGAGCGCATGAAGATCGGGCTCGTCGGCCTGCCGAAAAGCGGCAAGACCACGCTGTTCAACCTGCTCACCGGATCGTCCGTCGCGACCGCGCGCTACGACACCGGCCGCGCGGAGCTGCACACCGGCGTGGCGCGCGTTCCGGATCCACGCGTAGATGTGCTGCGCGGCCTGTTCAATCCGAAGAAGACGACCTACGCGACGTTCGAGGTGGTCGACCTGGCGGGCATCGCCAAAGGGGAGCGCGCCGGCCTCGAAACGAAGGAGTTCCGCAACGCCGACGCGCTGCTGCACGTCGTTCGCGCGTTTCCCGACGCGACGCTCGGGGCGCCGGATCCCAAGCGCGACATCGAGGATCTCGAGACCGAGCTGCTGCTGGCGGACCTCGAAGTCATGGAGCGGCGGCTCGAGCGACTGGAGAGCTCCATCAAGAAGCAGCGCAAGGACGCGGAGGTCAAGGAGCGCGAGCTGCTGGTACGGCTCAAGACTGCGCTCGAGGCGGAGCGGCCGCTGCGCGGGGAGGCGTTGACCGCCGATGAGGACAAGACGTTGCGCGGCTTCACGTTCCTGTCCGCCAAGCCCATCTTCCACATCGTGAACCTCGACGAAAAGGCGATCGCGACGGGCGAGCGCGTGGCGGAGACCTTCAATTTGGCCGACATTGCCGGCCGCCCGCGCACGCGCGTGGGCTGGGTGTCGGCCGTCATCGAGACCGAGATCGCGCGGCTCGAGGGCGAGGAGCAGCAGGCGTTTCTCGCCGACCTCGGCCTGACCGAGCCGGCCATTCGGCGGGTGCTGCGCGAGTGCTACGGCCTGCTGGGCCTCGTCTCGTTCTTCACCGTGGGCGAGGACGAGGTGCGGGCCTGGCCTATTGCCGAGGGCACGCGTGCGCAGGACGCGGCCGGCGTCGTGCACTCGGACATCGCGCGCGGCTTCATCCGCGCCGAGGTCAACGGATACGACGAGCTCGTCGCCGCCGAGGGCTCCTTTGCAGAGCTACGTGCGCGCGGACAGCTGCGGCTCGAGGGCAAGGACTACGTGGTTCGCGACGGCGAAGTCTGTCACTTCCGGTTCAACGTCGCGCGGTAGCCGCGGTGTCGCCCTGGCGAAAAGTTTCGCGTCTCCCGGCATTCGGTTGCGCACCGCCTCCCGTCTTTACAACAACCTTGCCGGTGGCACAGAACATGCGTTCCTCGCGGCTCATGAGCCTCGGATTCATGATCGCGGCGTGTGCGTTCGCCCTGGTGCTGGGGTGCGCGGTCGCGTGCGTGGATTGGTGGCGAGAGGCGCGGCTGGGGCCGCGGCTGCGGGTGGTGGCGTCCGCGAAACGCGGCGCCAAGCCGGTTCAGCCGGCGGCACAACGGCGCGCCGCCTAGTCGGTTTTCAGTCCCGGAATCGGCTTCAGGGGGCCGCCAAGCGCCTTGACCACCGCCGCGACGTTGGCGTCCGGCGTGTTGGACAGCAGCACGCATCCCGGCGCGACGACGAGCCCCCGACCGCCCGTCTGCGCCACCGCATCCTCGGCTTCCGCGGCGCACGCGTTCGCCGTGCCGTCGCGCAACGTCACCCATTGGTTCAATCCGCCGCACACCGCGCCCACGACCTGCCTCGCCGCGTCGGCCAACGGGGGGCCGGCGGCCCGGTCGTCCCAGTTCCAGACGTGGCCGGGGAGCCGCGCGAGCCGATCCAGCATCAACCGATCGCCGTGACAGTGGACGACTGTCAGGAACGATTTCGGCCGTAGCGCCTCGAGCACCCGGCGGTCCCAGGGCTCGCCGAAGCGCGCGTAGGTCTCCACATCCATGACGCTCGCGCTGGCGGTCTGGATCGAATAGAAGATGCCGCCGATGCCCTCCGCGAGGGCCAGCTCGTTGAAGCGCAGCACGGTCTCCCCGATGGCGTCGACGGCCGCGGCCACCGTGTCCGGGCGCTCGCGCAGGTCGGTGACGAGGCGGTCGCCGGAGAGCTTGCGCGCGATCGACAGCGGCGAGAAGACCGTGGCCAGCACCGGGGCGTCGCCGATTCGCCGGTCGAAGCCGAGTCGCACGATAGCCTCGAGCTGCTCGACCCACCCGTCGGCGCTCGCGGGATCGAGCGGCCGGATGCGCTTCCAGTCGTCGCCCGTCTTCACCGCGCAGGAGGCGCATGGCCGGTTGCCGGCCGGCAGCACCTGCTCGGATTCGATGCAGCCCCATGCCTCGACGCAGTAGCCGCCGCGCGGCGTGAGCTTGAGGAAGTCGGAGCCGTAGTGGTCGTGGAACCGCAGCGTCGCCTGGGCGAGGCCGGCCGGCGAGCGATCGACGGCCGGGAAGTGCCGCCAGACTGCATACGGCACGCGATCGACGGGCTCGCGGTTGATCGCCGCGGTGAGACGCTCGCGTCGCGTCATCTGTTTCATCGCGTGACGCGGCCATCGGTGACGACGGCGGCGCCGTTGGCGTCGACCACGTCGAAGGTGAGGGCGCCGCCCGACGGCGCGCGGCCGCGAACGGTCAGACGCGACGGCACCGTGACCATGCCGGTGAAGCGCGCGGCCACGCCGCGCACGCGCGTCGGCTCACCGTCGAGGTCGTGAGCGACCACACGCGAGACGGCGAGCGCGAGGGTGGCTGTGCCGTGCAAGATGATCCCGGGAAGGTTCGCGGCGCGCGCCACCGCCGCATCGGTGTGGATCGGGTTGTAGATGCGCGCGCACTCCGTATAGACGTGCGGCAGCTGCACGGAGATCTCGATCGGCGCCTGCCACCCGGTGCCGTCGGTCGCAGCGGCCGCGACCGCCGGTTCCGCGGCGGCGCTCGGCGCGAGCTCGTCTCCGTCGAGGTCCACGCCGCGATAGATCGAGCCGTGGTCGGTTGTCGTCACGGCCACGCCGGTACGATCGGTGGTGGAGAAGCGGATGACGACCAGCGTGCCGGCGCGCAGGCGTTGCACGCCGATGACGCGAGCGCCGGCGCGCAGGCTCTCGCCGGAGCCCGGCGGGCGGTGCACGACGAGATTGTGGAACGCATGGACGCCACGCCGCGCCACGGACTCGTCCATCATCTTCGCGCGCAGGGCGACGGCGAGCGGCCATTCGTAGCACACCGAGAACAGCGGGTGCGCGACCGGTCCTCCCGGCGCGATCGTGTCGTAGTAGCGCGGATCGCTCTCGCCGAGCGCGGCGGCGTACGCCATCAGCCAGCGCGCAGTCACCGTGACCGCGGTCGGGCCGGTCTTGAGACCGGCGAGGCGGGCCGCGTCGAGCGTCGGAGCGGACATCAGGCGCCCGGGAAGTTCATGGCGTCGACGAAAATCTGCTCGAAGTCGGGATGCGCGGCCAGCGAGACGTGCTCGATCCGCACGGCGATCGCGTCGGCCCGCGCGCGCTCGGCCTCGGACAAAAGGCACAGCTGCGCGCCGAGAGACGCCGCATTGCCGACGTAGCGGACACGCGGCGGCGGCAGCGCAGGGATCAGGCCGATGCGGATCGCGCTCGAAATCGACAGGTAGTTGCCGAAGCCGCCCGCGAGCATCAGCTCCTCGACCGCTTCGAGCGGCACCGCGGCCACGTGGAGCAGCATCGCGACGCCCGAGGCGATCGCGCCCTTGGCGAGCTGGACCTGGCGCACATCATCCTGTGTGAGCAGGATTTCGCCGCGTGCCCCGGCCTCGCCCGGGCGCAGGACCACGAACACGCGCTCCTCTCCACGCATCTGCACGCGGTCGCGGAGCGCCGGCGGCAGGCTGTCGCGCGCCTCCACGCGGATCAGGCCGGTCCAGTCCACGACGCCGGCGTCGAGCAGCCCGGCGAGCAGGTCGATGAGCCCCGACCCGCAGATGCCGAGCGCGGGAGTCTCGCCGATCGTGTGCACGCGCACGTCGTCGTCGACGGTGACGCGGTCGATCGCGCCCTGCGCGGCCCGCATGCCATGACGGATCTGCGCGCCTTCGAGCGCGGGCCCGGCGGGCGCCGAGCACGCCAGCACCTGCTCGCGTGAGCCGAGCAGCACCTCACCGTTCGTGCCGATGTCGACGGCCACGCGGAGGCTCGACGAATCGGCCAGCCGTGTGGCGAGGGCCACCGCGACGGCGTCGGCGCCGACGAATCCGGCCACGAGGGGCAGCATGCACACGCGCCCTTCGGCCGCAATCTTGAGCGGTACCTCGCGCGCGGCGAGCACGGCGGCGTGTCGCATCACCGGAGCATAGGGCGCGAGCCCCACGTGGGAGGGGTCGATGCCGAGCAGGAGGTGGTGCATGCAGGTGTTGCCGACGATGACGGCCTTGTAGATCCACTTCGGCAGCACCCCGGACATCCGGCACACCTCGGCGACGTGCTGGTTCAGCAGGCCGACGATCCGCGTGTGCAGCTTGCGGAGATTGGCCGGATTGAACTGGGCGAAGGCGATGCGCGACATGAGATCGCCGCCGAAGACGGCCTGGGGATTCAGGCTCGAGACCGAAGCGAGCTGTTCGCCCGAGTCGAGCTCGATCAGCGTGGTCACGACGCTCGTCGTGCCGACGTCGATCGCCAGCCCGAATTTCATCGCCGTGGTGTCGCCGCGCTCCACGGCGATCACCGTGCGCCCCGTGCGGGCGCCGCTGCCGGCCGTGAACGTGGTCACCGTCACGCCGCTCGGATCGTCGCGCAGCGCCTGCGGCAGCCCCGCCAGGACGCTCGGTCCCACGTCCTCGGGCGGCACACCGACCGCCGAGGCGAGCTGCTCGAGGTCCGATGTCTGATGGTGCTCCTCGCGCGGCAGCGAGACTTTCACCAGCTCCTTCGCCACGCCCGCGTCGATGCGCAACCCGAGGCCGCCGACGCCGGGGCCGGCGCCGAGGATCTGGAAGGCCTGCTCCTCGAGCGGCGGCGCGACCTGCACGGTGACCGGCTCGGTCACGGCACACTGGCAGGAGAGGCGATACCCCTCGCGCACGAGGTCGTCGCCCAGCTGGATCTCGTCCATGATCGTGGGCGGCGGGATCGTGCCGGCGACGAATTTCACGCGGCACGAGGTACAGCGGCCGCGACCACCGCAGGTGGCGGTGACATCGACGCCGCCGTCGTGCGCCGCCTTCAGGATGCTGGTGCCGGCCGCGACGCTGAGCTCGCGGCGTGTCCCGGCCTCCGCCGGGTGCGGCAAGATGACGAGCGAGACGGACATCCGGCGGTATTGTAGCGCGCGGCCGCGCTCGCCTACGGCGCGATCTCGAATTCGACGCGACCGGTGCCCTCGCCTTCGACCGCGGCCGGCGCTGTCTGGGGGGCGAGACGCGCGGTCTCCACGCCGCGGCCGGTCAGCGCGTCGCGCACGACCGCCACGCGGCGCGCGCCGAGGGCGTTCTGGGCTTCGGCGGGCGGCCGCGTCTCCGCGGCGAGCGCCGCCAGCAGCGCGTCGAGCGAGGCCGGCGGCTCGCGCTTGGGAAACCGCCGGGTGAACGTGCGCAGGGCCTGCTCGCGCAGCGCTTCGTCGCTGCCGTCCTTGGCCCGCTCCCTGAGGCGATCGCGCAGCGCCTCGAGCTTCAGCGGCTCCGCGTCGGCGACGGTGAGGACCGGACGGAGCCGGAGCCGGATCGCCGGCTTGTCGCGCAGGAATTTGGCGAGCCGATCGAGATGCTCGCTCATCTCGGGGCGCGGCGTGGCCGTACCCGGCAGGAACGTCACGGGATTCACCGACAGCGATTCGATGCGCGAATCCTCGGTCACGAACAGCTTGCCGATCAGCGCGAACGGCAGCCCGACGGTCTTGAAGGCGAGCCCGCGAAGCGCGCTCCAGATCGCGTCGCCGAGGTCGAACTCCGGCGATGACAGGCGGCCGTGCACCGGCACCGAGAGCTCGACGTGGCCCTGACGATCCTTGAGCAGCGACACGAACGTGTCGAGCGGCAAGCCGATCGGCCACTTCGGCGGGGTCGCCCGCGCCGCCGAGCGCACCACGTCGAGGCCGTCGATGCCCGCGTCGTTCGTGGCTTCGATCTCGTCGCCTTCGACGCGGTAGTGCGCGGCGAGCGTGAGGCTTCCCTGGCGCGCCGTCCAGCCGAACAGCGTGTCGAGATACGCATTGGCGCGCGGCGCCGCGTAGCCGCCGAGGGTGAAGAGCACGTCGACGCCGGGCGGTGCGCCGATCGTGCCGAGCTCGCCGCTGATCGAGAGCGTCGCGCTGGGGCCGATCGTCGCGCGCACGGCCGTGCGTGCCTTGTCGCTCGGCGTGGTCCCGAGCCCGACCAGCGTGAGGTTGACGCCCGAGAGCTCCTCGGCGAAGTCGGGCTCGGTCGTGCGGTCCACGAAGCGCCCGAAGCCGTCGCTGAGGGTGAGCTGCCCGAGCGAGAAGCGAAGCGCCTCCGCGGCCGGACCCGTGGGGCGCGCCGCCGTCGGTCTCGTGGGCCGCGCCACGCGGGGCGTCAGGAGGTCGACGAGCGGGAAACGCCCCGAGGTCTCGCGCTCGAAGAGCACCCAGGGCTTCTCGATCGTGACGCTGGCGACGCGCACGCCGCCCGGCCACTGGACGTCGACGCCGTCGGCGCGCGCGTGTCCGGCTGTGAGGAGCTGACGGTTGACGTCGCCGATCGCGAGCTCCTTGACGGCGGCGTTGCCGCGCACCGTCAGCGCGAACGGCTCGAAGCGGGCGCTGATGTGCGCCTCGCCATCCACGTTGCCGGTGAGCCGCGCGCCGACGGGCAGATAGGGTTGTGCGGGCGAGAGCGCGACGCCCGCGAGCGTGACGCGTACGTCCATCCGCGAGGGATCGACGTGGAACGTGCCGCGACCCTCCAGCCGTCCACCGCGAGGCATGGGCGTGGCGACGATCGCCTCGGCGGGCCGCTTCACCGGCCACGTGAAATTGCTGACCTCGAGTCGTGTGCCCCGAACTTGAAAGCGCGCCGCCGGCTCGACGGAATCGTCCACGATGTTGGTGCCGCCGTCCTCCATGACGGCGTGGCGCACGGCGACCTCCGGCGTGAGCGCCGGATCCGACGGCGCGGATGAGGCCCAGGATGCGGGCGTCGCTCGCGGTCCGGCCGCGAGCGCCGCGCGAAGCGACAGCTGGCCGCCCTCATCTCGATCGATGAGCGCCCACGGCCGGAGCACTCGCACGTCGTCCACCGCCAGCTTCGCCGGGGCGCGGTAGTCGATCCCACTCGCGTCGATGCGGGCCACCGTCAGCAGCTGCCGATCGCCGTCCACCAGGACGAGGTCGCTCGCGCCCACCGTGCCACGCACGCGCATGCGCGGTGGATCGAGCCGGCCGCGAACGTCGAGCTGGGCATCGACACGACCCTGCATGCGGCCGCGGAACGGCAGATACGGTTGTGCCTGGGCCACGTCGACGTTCTTGGCGTTCACGCTCACGCGCACGACGCGCTGGTCCAGCTCGCCCGTCCCGGCCACGGTCACGGTGCCACCACCGGGCAGCGTCGCCTCGATCGCAAGCTGCGCGGGACCGCGCGCGGGCCAGCCGGCGTTCTTCACCGTCACGCCGATCGTAGTCAGCGACAGGCGCGCGGCCGGCGTCACCGTGGCGTCGAGCAGCGTGAGCGCGCCCTCGTGCACGCGGAGCTCGCCGATCGTGACGTCCATCGCGGGCGGCGATGCACCGGCAGTCCCCGGCTCACCGGGGCCAGGTTGCCGAACGAACAGATTGCGGAGGGCGACGGCGCCGGCGGCATCGCGCTCGACGTTGGCCCATGGCTTGCGCAGGTTCACGAATCCCACCGTCAGACGGGACGGCCACTCATAGTCGAAGCCGCTGACGTCCAGGCGTTCGACGCCGAGGGGCGGATCAGCCGAGCGGGTCGGGTCGGCGACAGCCAGCCGGGTGGCGCCCGCGGCTCCGGTGACCCGCAGTCGCAGCGTCTTCTTGTCGAAGGAGGCGACCAGTCGCGCGTCGACGTCGGCGACACCGCCCAGAGAGCCGGCCAGACGCGCATAGCGGTTTGCGAGATCCACCGGCAGTCGCGTGGCGCGAATCGCGACGTCGGTCGCGAGTGGCTGGCCGGCGAGCGCGCCACGGACCTCGAGACGGCCGCCGCCCGGCAGGCTTCCTGTAAACGTCACGCGCCCGGGGCGCTGCGATGGCCAGGTGAGATTTTCCATCACCAGCCGCGTATCCGTAAAAGCGTAGCGGGTCGACGGCTCGTAGATCGCCTCGGTCACCGTGACGTCACCCTCGACCTCGGCGCGCACGACCGAAAAGGTGCCGCCTTTGACGCTGAGGTCGTTCAGCGTGACCGTCATCTCTGGAGACGTGGCGAACGCTCCGTCTTGCCCGCGCCGCTCCAGAACGACGTCGCGTACGCGCGCGCCCGCGCTGACATGGGTGCCATCGCGCTCGTCGTGCACGACCGTCGCGCCGGCGCTCAGGATGCCTCGCTCGGGTAACACCGCGGCGTCGCCGGGCAGGTAGACACGCAGCAAGCCCAGGTCCACGTTGGCCGCCGTCACGTGGGCGCGCAGATGGACGGGCGACAGACGAAACTCCTCGACGCGCACGTGCAACGGTGACCCGGCGGCGACGCTGGTGAGCTCGAGGCTGCCTCCGGCGTTCGCGGTCGACAGCGCGCGGCCCTCGATGTCGACACGCTCGACCTTCCATTGGCGCGGCGGCTTCAGCGTGCGGTCGTCGAAGATCAGCGCGCTGTCGGCGATGCGCAGCCGGTCGATCGTCAGCGGGATGGGCGAGCGCGGCTGGGCGGGCCGTTCGAGCAGGTCGGAGATGTTGAATCGCGTCGGTGACACGCGGACGATGTGGATCTCCGTGCCCGTGATGGAGAGCTCGTCCAGCCACACGTGAAGGCGCCAGAGCGAGCGCCGGTGCACACGGCCCTCGAGACGCGCGATCACCGCCAGCGTGCCGGGAGCGTCGCGCTCGGCGATCCGCAGGCCGTGCACGGCGACGTGGCCGGTGAGCAGGCTCAGCTCCACGCGGTCGATCGAGACGCGCCGGTGCGTCAGGCTCTCCAGGCGCAACACGGCGGCATGTCGGACGATCTCGGGCGCCCAGGCCAGGATCGCCACGCCGACGCACGCGAGCGTGACGAAGACGAAGAGACCGATCAGCCAGGCAGTGCGGCGACGGATCAAGAGCGCGGCCTTTTGGTCTCCAGCATACCGCGTTAGACTGCGCGCCATGAGCGAGGTATTCGACGCCGAGGCCCTCTCGCGCGCCGCGCGCCTGGCGGGCGTCGACTGGACGCCCGAGGAGCTCGAGGCCGCGCGCCCGGCCGTCGAGGCCGCGCGGCATCTGCTCGCCACGCTCGACGCGCTGCCACTCGACGGCGTCGAGCCCACGACGCAATACCGCATTCTGTGAGCGTCGATCTCGCGTTCGCCTCGGTGATCGACCTGGCGCGCATGATCGCGCGCAAAGAGGTCTCGCCCGTCGAGGTCGTGCGGGTGCACCTGGAGCGCATCGCCGCGCGCGACGGTAGCCTGCGCGCTTACATCACGGTCTGCGCCGAGGCGGCCAGCGAGGCTGCGCGCACTGCCGAGGCTGCCCTGATGTCCGGACGCCCGGCCGGGCCCTTGCACGGCGTGCCGATCGCGCTGAAGGACCTCTACGACACCGCGGGCGTCGCGACGACGGCGGGCTCTAAGATCCTGGCGGGCCGCGTGCCGGCGACAGACGCGACCGTCGTGCGTCGACTGCGCGAAGCCGGGGCGATCGTCCTCGGAAAGCTCCACATGGTGGAGTTCGCCTATGGGCCCGAGGGGCTCAACGCTCATCACGGCGCGCCGCGCAATCCGTGGGATGCCGACGCCGAGCGCATGCCCGGCGGCTCGTCATCGGGCTCGGGCGTCGCCGTCGCCGCGGGCCTGGCCCCGGCCGCGCTCGGCTCGGACACGGGCGGCTCGATCCGCATTCCGGCGTCGCTGTGTGGCATTACCGGGCTGAAGCCGACGTATGGGCGTGTGAGTCGCGCCGGGGTGTTGCCGCTGGCGTGGTCGATGGACCACGTGGGCCCGATGACGCGTACCGTCGCGGACTCCGCGCTGCTCTTGCGCGCGATCGCTGGCTATGACCCGGCCGACGCATCGAGCAGCGTGCTGCCGGTGCCCGACTATCTCGCGGCGCTGACCGGCGACGTGAAGGGCCTGCGCGTGGGACTGTTGCGGGACTTCTTTCTGTCGTCGGCGACGGCGGAAGTGCGCGCTGCGGTCGAAACGGCGGCGAGGGCGCTGCAGGGCGCCGGGGCTCTCGTGGACGAGGTCGCGCTGCCGAAGGTCGCCCACGTGGCCGCTGCCTCGTACGCCGTCGTCGCGTCCGAGGCGCTGGCCTATCACACGAGCTGGCTCGCGACACGGGCCGGCGAGTACGACCCGGAAGTCCGCAAGCGGCTGCAGCTCGGCGCATTCATCAGCGGCGCGCACTACGTGCGAGGACAGCAGGCGCGCGCGCTCGTTCGCGACGAGATCGATGCGGCGCTGGCGCAGCGTGACGTGCTGCTGGCGCCGGCGACTCCGCTGACTGCCCCCCGGCTCGACGAGCGGCAGACCACGCTGGGCGACGGTCCGAGCGACGTGCGCGGCGCGCTGATCCGCCTGACGCGACCGTTCAATTGCTCGGGGCACCCTGCGTGCGCGGTGCCGTGCGGGTTCTCGGCGCAAGGATTGCCGATCGGCATGCAGCTCGTGGGGCGGCCGTTCGACGAGGTGACCGTGCTGCGCGCGGCGGACGCGTATCAGCGCCTCACCGATTGGCACACCCGACGGCCTGTGCTAGCGTGACCGCGCAGGAGGCCTGGATGACGGATCCGAACGTCGATCGGCGGCTCGCTGCGCTCGAGTCACGTCTGGGACGGCTCGAAGAGCTGCTCCGTACGCTCACCGATCGCCTGGCTGCCACACCGGCGCCCGGCGACACCAAGGCCGCCATTCAGACGTGGGTCACCGAGTACGTGTCGATGCGGCTGCAGCAGCTCGTGCCCGAGACGTGCGAGCATCCGGAGAACGAGACGAGCGTGACGGTCGCCGACGCCGGGCCGTTGCTGCCCGGCACTCGCGTGCGCTGCACCGAGGAGGTGCTGCACCGCCTCGGACGCATTCCGATTCCGTTCGTCCGCCAGATGGTGACGCAGAAAGTGGCCGACACCGCGCGCGCGGAGAGTGTGGTGCTCGTGGACGTGACGTTCTTCGAGCGCGCCGCGACGTTCTGACAGTGCAAGCTGGCAGGGGAGGATCTCCTGTCGTACCAGCATTGGCAGCAGCACGTGATCGCCGGCCCCGCGCTCTGACGGGAGCCGGCGCTGGGATCTGACGATCCCGTTCAGCTTCCAATCGAGGACTCGCTCGATCTGCATTCCTTCCTGCCCCGCGACGTTCGGTCCGTCGTGAGCGACTATCTCGAGGCGGCGCACGCGCGCGGCTTTCGCGAGGTGCGATTGATCCACGGGCGGGGCATCGGCGTGCAACGGGCCATCGTGCAGTCGTTGCTGGGCGATCACCCGTTGGTGGTCGGCTTCGCCGACGCGACGGAAGAGCGGGGCGGCAAGGGCGCGACGGTCGTCCGCCTGCGCTGACGACCGTTCGCCGGCGTTACGTCTTCTTCGAGGCGAGGTGACGGAAGAGGAAGTCTCCGTCCACGGGCGAGAGGTCGAAGCGCCGCGACGCCTCGTCGACCAGCTTCAGGCGGTCGGCCTTCGGATTATCGTGCAGTTGATCGTCGATCCACCGGATCGCTTGCTTGATCGGTGCCTCACCCGCGCTCATGCGCGCCTCCTGCCGTGTTTCGCGGCCATCAGGTCCCCGACCGGCGGTCGCGGTCTGATGATTATACGAGCACGTTCACCGGCCCCGCCCGCCGCGGCTGTCGGGCATTGCCATTGCACTGGATCGGCGCATGCGGGGGGACTCGGGCCGGACGTGGTCGCCATGGTTCGCGTCGGCTGACACACCAGCGCGACCCGCCCTCGGCGGCGACGCTCGCGCCGATGTGTGTGTCGTCGGCGCCGGGATCGCAGGGCTCTCGGTCGCATACCACCTGGCGATCGAGGGACGGCGTGTGCTGGTGCTCGACGATGGGCCTGTCGGAGGCGGCCAGAGCGGCCGCACGACCGCGCACCTCTCCAACGCGATGGACGATCTGTACGTCGAGATCGCGCGCATCCACGGTCCGGATGGCGCGCGCCTGGCCGCCGAGAGCCACACCGCAGCCATCGACCGGATCGAGACGATTGCCGCCGCGGAGTCCATCGACTGCGACTTCGAACGGATCGACGGCTATCTGTTCACGCCGCCCGGCGAGACGCCGCAGATTCTGCGCGAGGAACGCCGAGCGGCGCACGAGGCCGGCCTCAACGACGTCGAGCTGATCGACCGCGCGCCGCTCGGCGCCTTCGACACGGGCCCGGCGCTGCGTTTTCCGCGGCAGGCCCAGTTCCACGTCCTCAAATACCTGAGCGGGCTGGTGGCGGCCATCGAGCGGCGCGGAGGGCGCATCCACTGCGGCACGCGAGTGGAGTGGGTGACCGGCGGGCGGCCGGCGCGCCTGCGAACGAGCGCCGGCGTCGTCGTCTGCGACGCGGTGGTCGTCGCGACGAACACGCCGTTCGTGAGCCGCGTGGTCGTGCCGGCGCGCCAGCACGCCTACGCGACATACGCGATCGGCGCGGCGGTGACGCGAGACTCTGCGCCGCGCGCGCTCTATTGGGACACCGCCGACCCGTACCACTACGCTCGGCTGCACACGCTGCCCGAGGGCGACGTCGTGATCGTCGGCGGCGAGGATCACAAGATCGGCCAGGCGGACGACGCGGAAGGGCGCTGGGCGAGGCTCGAGTCGTGGGCGCGCGAGCGCTTCGCGGGAATGGGCGACGTGATCTATCGGTGGTCCGGCGAAGTGCTCGAGCCGGTCGACCGTCTCGGCCTGATCGGACGCAATCCTAACGATCACGACAACGTGTTCATCGCCACCGGTGACACCGGCATGGGGATGACCCACGGCACCATCGCCGGCATGCTGCTCAGCGACCTCGTTCATCGCCGCGACAATCCGTGGGCATCCCTGTACGACCCCGGCCGCGTGCGGCTGCGCGCGGTAGGGCCATTTCTCGCCGAAGCGGCGAACATGGCCGTGCAGTATGGGCGCTGGCTGAGCGGCGGCGACGCCGACTCGGCCGACGCCGTCCCCCGCGGATGCGGCGCCATCGTGCGCCGGGGGATCGCGAAGGTGGCCGTGTACCGCGACGACGCCGGCGTCGTCCACGAGCGCTCCGCGATGTGCCCACACCTGGGCTGCGCCGTCGCGTGGAATCACGCCGAGCGCACGTGGGACTGTCCGTGCCACGGCTCGCGCTTCGACGCGTACGGCCGGCTCCTCAACGGGCCCGCCGCCGCCGATCTGGCGCCCGCCGAGCGCCGCGAGCCCCGCCGCCGCGCCTCCTGAGCGACCTCCGCCGCCCCCGGCGGATGCAGAATTGGCCCGTTTTCGAACCAGCCAATTGGCACTTGACGGCCCCCGTTTACCGTCGAAAATGGCCCGGTAAGGAGGCCGCGTGCAGATTCCACTCGACCGCGGCAAGTCGGTCCCGCTGGCCCGCCAGATCCAGGCGCATCTCGAACGGCTCATCGCCGGTCGGCTGCTCGCGCCCGGCGTAAAGCTTCCTGCCACGCGCGAGCTCGCGCAGTCGCTCGGCGTGAACCGCGCCACGGTGTCCCTCGCGTACGAGGAGCTGGTGGCGGCAGGCTGGGCGCGTGCCCACGTCGGCCAGGGCACGTTCGTGGCGGGACCGCCGGACGGCGCCACGCCCGCGGCCGAGCCGGCCGCGCAGCCGGTCAACTGGTCCGCGCTGCTGTCCCGCAGCGCGCGCATCGTCGAGAGCGACGGCGAGCGTGCGCGGGCCAGCGCGCCGGGCGCCGCCCGCGACGGCGTCATCTCGTTCGCGGGCGGCATGCCGGACAGCGGGCTGTTCCCGACCGACGCGTTCCGCCGCGCGCTCAACGAGGTGGTGCGCGAGGAGGGCGAGTCGCTGCTGCAGTACTACCCGGTTGGCGGCTATCCGCCGCTGCGTCGGTATCTGACGACGTACCTGCTGCGGTTCGGACTCGAGGCACGCGCCGACGACATCCTGATCGTGAACGGCTCGCAGCAGGGCTTCGACCTCATCGCGCGCACGCTGCTCGATCCCGGCGATGCCGTGGCCATCGAGCAGCCGACGTATCCCCGCGCGATGCAGGTGTTTCGCTCGTTCGGCGCCTCGCTGCTGGCGGTGGACCGTGACGAGGGCGGCCCGCGCGTGGAGGCGTTCGAGCGGCTGCTCGAGCGCCAGGCGCCGAAGCTGTTCTACTGCCAGCCGTCGGCGCACAATCCGACCGGGCTCACGATCCGCCGCGACGTTGCGGCGCGACTGCTGGCCGTGGCGGCGCGCCACCAGGTGCCGGTGGTCGAGGACGGCTTCGACGGCAGCCTGTACTACGGCGAGCGGCCGCCGGCGCCGCTGAAGGCGCTCGACCGCGACGGCGTCGTCGTCTACATCGGCACGTTTTCGAAGGTGTTGTTTCCGGGGCTGCGGCTGGGCTGGCTCGTGGCGCCGCCGCCGCTGGCCGAGCGGCTGCGCGCCGCCAAGCAGCTGGCCGATCTGCACACGAGCGCGCTGCTGCAGGCGGCCGTGCATCGCTTCTGCGAGCGGCGCCTGCTCGATCGTCACGTGGCACGCATCGCGGGCGAGTACCGGCGTCGTCGTGACACGCTCGTCGCCGCGCTGAAGCGGCGCATGCCTGAAGACGTCACGTGGACCGAGCCGGAGGGCGGCTTTTCGCTGCTGGTAACGCTGCCGATCGGCCTCGACGCGGCGGCGTTGCTTCCGCGAGCGCTCGAGCGCGGCGTGGCCTACACTCCGGGGGCGGCGTTCTGGGTCGACGGCAGCGGAGAGCGGACGCTGCGGCTGTCGTTTTCATCGGTGCCGGGCGGGAAGATCGACGAAGGCATGCGGCGGCTCGGCGAGGTGGTGCGGGCCGCGCGCAAGCGCCCGAGCGCGCATCCCGTCGAGCGCGTGGCGGCGCCATTGGTCTGACGCGCGAGGTCGTTGCGGCGCGCCGGCGCACGACGGGCGCGCGTGACACGAGGCAGTCGAATTCGACAAACAAAGGGGCACGAGATGGACGCAAACGGGCTCAGGATCGCGGATCGCAAGCACATCGGACTGGCGGAGATGCTCAAGGGCGGCGTCATCATGGACGTCACCAACGCCGAGCAGGCCAAGATCGCCGAGGACGCCGGCGCGGCGTCGGTGATGGCGCTCGAGCGCGTGCCATCGGACATTCGCAAGGACGGCGGCGTCGCGCGCATGTCTCCCGTCAAGAAGATCCAGGAAATCCAGAAGGCGGTGACGATCCCTGTCATGGCCAAGGCGCGCATCGGGCACTTCGTCGAGGCGCAGATCCTCGAGGCGCTCGGCATCGACTTCATCGACGAGTCGGAGGTGCTGACGCCGGCCGACGAGCATTTCCACATCGACAAGTTCGCCTTCCGCGTCCCGTTCGTGTGCGGATGCCGCGACCTGGGCGAGGCGCTGCGCCGGATCGGTGAGGGCGCCGCGATGATCCGTACGAAAGGCGAGGCGGGATCCGGCAACATCGTCGAGGCCGTTCGTCACATGCGCGCCATCGTCGCGGGCATGCGGCGGCTGACGGTCCTGTCGCCCGAAGAGCTCATGACCGAGGCCAAGAATCTCGGCGCGCCGTACGATCTCGTGCGCTGGGTCGCGCAGGCCGGCAAGCTGCCGGTGCCGAACTTCTCGGCGGGCGGCATCGCGACGCCGGCGGACGCGGCGCTGATGATGCAGCTCGGCGCCGAAGCCGTGTTCGTCGGCTCCGGCATCTTCAAATCCTCCGATCCGGCCCGGCGCGCGAAGGCGATCGTGCAGGCCACCACGCACTTCAAGGACCCCGACGTCCTGGTTCGCGTGAGCGAGGATCTCGGCGATGCCATGGTCGGCATCGAGACGAGCAAGCTCGCGGAGAAGGACTTGATGCAGACACGAGGCTGGTAGCGTCGGGATGCCGACCGACGTCTACACGCTGCCCTCGGACCTGCCCGTGCCGGTGGACGACGGCGCCGCGGATCACCTCCGCGGCGTCGTCGTTCCGGCGGTGGCGCTGGCGTCGACATCGGGCGCAACGGTCGACCTCGCTCGCCTGGCCGTCGCGCCGGCGGTGGTGTTTCTCTATCCGCGTACGGGGGGCCGCGGCAAATCTTCGGGGCCGGAGTGGGACCGCGGCAAATCTTCGGGGCCGGAGTGGGACCGCATTCCCGGCGCCCGCGGCTGCACGCCGCAGAGCTGCGGGTTCCGAGATCTGCACGCCGAGTTCCGTGCGCTCGGCGTGACGGTGACGGGCGTGAGCACGCAGTCGCCGGCCTACCAGCGGGAGTTCGTTGAGCGGAACCATCTGCCGTTCGACCTGCTGAGCGACGCCGATCTGGCGCTCACACGAGGACTGAAGCTCCCGACCTTCGAGTGGACGGCGCCGGACTGGGTCGGAGCCGGCGGCGGCCCCACGACGCTCATCAGGCGAATGGCCTGGTATCTCGACGGTGGCCGGATCCGCCACGTGTGGTATCCGGTTTTTCCTCCCGACAAGAACGCCGAGACGGTGCTCACATGGCTGCGGGCCCGCGCCTGAAGATCGGCGTCCTCGCGTTGCAGGGTGACTTCGGCATGCACGCCAAGGCGCTCGCGCGCTGCGGTGCGGAGGCGGTCGAGATCCGCAAGCCCGAGCAATTGGCCGGAGTCGACGGGCTGATCATGCCCGGAGGCGAAAGCACGACGCTGCTCAAGCTCATGCACGAGTGGGGGTTCGTGCCGGCGCTCGAGAAATTTCACGCCGAGGGGCGTCCGATCTTCGGCACCTGCGCCGGCCTGATCCTGCTTGCGCGCGACGTCGAGAATCCACCGCAGTTCTCGCTCGGGCTCATCGACGTCGGCGTCGAACGCAATGCCTACGGCCGTCAGAAGGAATCGTTCGAGGCACACGGCGAGGCGATGCTCGCCGGCCGGACCACACTCGTCGAGATGGTCTTCATCCGCGCGCCACGCATCCGCCGCGTCGGTGCCGGTGTGGAAACGCTGGCCGCGTGGCGCGACGAGGCGGTGATGGCGCGCCAGGGCAATGTGTTGGTGGCGACGTTCCATCCGGAGCTGACCGACGATCCGACGGTGCACCAGTACTTCTGCGAGATGGTTTCGCGAGCCGCAGCACGTCGCAGGGGCGCCGTGCGAGCCGCAGCCGACAGGCGAGGGGAGCCTGTGACTGAGTCCCCGTCGTGCGAGGCGAGCCGATGATCGTGCGGAACGCCCACGCGGGGGCACCGGCGTGATCTTTCACGACATCTACACCAACATTCCGGCCGACGAGCTCGAGCGCTTCGTGCACGCCCAGGAGCTGGGTCGTCTCGTCACCGTCGCGGCCGACGGCACACCGCATCTCGGCCTTTATCCGTTCACGTACGACGGGGAAGCCTTCGAGATTCACCTTGTGCGCGCCGACGAGCAGGCGGCGGATCTTCGCGCGCGGCCGCGCTGCATGTTCGAGGTCGATGAAGTGCTGGCGACCATCCCGTCGTACTGGGTCGATCCGGAAAACGCCATCATGGCCACCGCGTATCACCGCACCGTGATGTTCGAGTGCGATGCGACGGTGTCGGGCGACCCGGTGGAGCTCGCGGCCCAGCAAATGCGACTGCTGGCGCGCTACCAGCCCGAAGGCGGGTTCCGGCCGGTCACCGCGGACGATCCGATGTATCGCGGCGCGATCCATCACATTGCGGCCATCCGGCTGGACATTCGTGCGCGTCGCGCGAAGTTCAAGCTCGCGCAGAATCGTCCGCCCGACGTGAGGGCCAAGATCGCCGACGCGCTCCGCAAGCGCGGCCGCCCGAGCGACGAGCGGGCCGCCGACGCCCTCGGATGGACCATCGAGCAGGACGCGAAGCGATGAAGATCAGCGCCAACGGCATCCAGATGAAGTACGTGCTCGAGGGCCCGGCCAACGGCCCGATGGTAACGATGAGCCATTCGCTCGCCACCGATCTGTCGATGTGGGATGCGCAGGCGAAAGCGCTCGCGCGTCGATATCGTGTGCTGCGCTACGACACGCGCGGACATGGAGACACTGACGCGCCCACGGGTGCCTACACGCTGAGCCAGCTGGCCGACGACGCGCGCGCGCTGCTGAAGGCACTCGGCATTGCCCGCACGCACTGGATCGGACTGTCGATGGGCGGCATGATCGGCCAGACGCTCGCGCTGTCCGCGCCGGAGATCCTCCAGTCCCTCAGCCTGTGCAACACGTCGAGCCGCATTCCCGCCGACGTGAAGCACGTATGGGACGAGCGCATCGCCACGGTGGACGCCAAGGGCATGGAGCCGATGGTCGAGCCGACCGTCGCCCGCTGGCTGACGTCGAAATTCATCGAGACCCACGAGGACGTCGTTGAGACCGTTCGCGCGATGATCCGCCGCACACCGGCCAAGGGCTACATCGGCTGCTGTCATGCGATCAAGGCGCTCGATCTGACGGATCGTCTGAAGACGATCACGCTGCCTACGCTCATCATCGTGGGCGCCCAGGACATGGGGACGCCGCTCGCGGCATCGCAGGCGATCAACCAGCAGATCAAAGGATCCGAGCTGGTCGTGCTCGACCCGGCCTCTCACCTGTCGAACCTGGAACAGCCAGAAGCCTTCACAAACGCCCTCGAGCAATTCCTCAAGCGCGTCGCGTAAGTCCCGCCGGAATAACTACAGACTGACAAGCGCTTGACAGGGGGTAGGGAGCAGGGCGTACCCTCTGGTCGGACCAGCCGACCAGTTTCCCGCCGCGAGGAGGCCGTATGTCAGCGTTGATCTGCGAAGTCGTCTACCGGGGCATTTTTCAGAAGAACCTCGCCGCGCGCATTTGTCGCGGCATCGTGCTGTCGGCGCGGAAGTCCGGACGCTGGGGCATCGCGTTCGGCCGGTACGGCGACAGCCCGCAGCGCAACGGGATCCCGGCCAAGGACTTCGCGATCGTCGCCGATACGAAGGAGGAGCTCGAGCAGAACATGGCGCGCTACGAGCCCAAACACGTCGACGTGACGGTCTGCGTGGACGACACGCTGTCCAAGGGTGTCGAGTCGTGGGCGTGGTACGGGTTGCAGCCGATCAATCGGCTGACCGAGCCGAACGGCACGCTGCTCATGACCTCGCTGCAGTCGTTCGATTCGCTGCTCAAGGACATCCACAAGAAAGACGCGCCGTACAAGCTGACGCTGATCCGCGCGAAGGCCAGCTTCTCCGGGCTGTGGGTCTACAGAGAAGACCACACGGAGGTTCGCATCCTCGGGGCGCTCGCGAAGATCGCGCCCTCGTTCCTCACCCTCGACGGCGTGTGCGAGGCGATCAAGGAGATGGAGTGGGGCTCGGACCTCAAGGTCGCCTCCGCCCGGAAGGCCTACGAGCGGCTGGAGACTCGCGAGGTCAAGATCACCGAGGGCAATCCCGAGGTGCCGTACGCCTTCGAGATGCCCAAGTGGTGGGAGATGCGCGAGGGCGTGTCCATCCCCGCCATTCCCATCGGCAAGCCGAAGGAGGGCGGGCAAGGCTACGTACCGGAGCGCAATCCGTACTTCAAGAAGTACACGACCCGCACGATGCGCCCGGTGATCGACTTCGACACGTGCGTGAAGTGCAACCTCTGCTGGATCTCGTGCCCCGACTCGGTCTTCGACGTCATGCCGGACGGAACCTTCGACGCGAACATGGAAGCGTGCTGCGGCTGCGGCGTGTGTGAGGCCGTCTGCCCCGTCGAGGACTGCATCACGATGGTGAACGAGGCGGTGTTCAACGACAACGCGAGCCAGTGGGAGATGTGGCGCAAGGACAAGAACGCGTACAAGACGTGGCTCACGGCCACCATCGGCGACAAGAAGACGACCGCGCGCTCGCATGGCTTCCGGTTCCGCGGGCAGTACGACGAGGAGCTGAAGAGGGATCTCGAGACGGGTGGGATCGAGATCGCGGCCGGGATCCCGGGCGAAAACGCCGCCCGCAAGGTGTAGGAGAGCACGATGGCGACAGCGACGGCGACGAAGACTGCGGGCGAGGACAAGGAGCTCCTGATCTCCGGCAGCGAGGCGGTGGCGGAGGCGCTGTCCCTCGCCGATCTGGACGTGGTGACGGCGTATCCGATCCGTCCGTACGACACGGTGATGCAGGCGATCGCCAAGAAGATCGCCAACGGCGAGCTGGTGGCCGAGTACATCGTGGCCGAAGGCGAGCACAGCCAGTTCGAGATCGTCAAACACGCCTCCACGGTCGGTGCGCGCGTGTTTTGCGGATCGTCGGGCGTCGGCTGGATGTACGCGATGGAATGCCTGGTCGTGACCCCGCCGCTGCGGGTGCCGATGGTCGCGCTCGTCGGCAATCGCGCGCTGGACGATCCCGGCGCGTTCGGCGTCGAGCACAATGACGCCCTCGTCGTGCGCGACCTCGGCTGGCTGCTGTGCTGGATCGACACCTCGCAGGAAGCCCTCGACACCACGCTGATCGCCTATCGCGTAGCCGAGGATCGTCGCGTCTTCCTGCCACTGGCGATCTCGGCCGATGGCGCGTTCCTCACGCACTCGCAAGCCCTCACGATGGTGCCGCCCAAAGAGAAGGTCGACCGCTTCCTGCCGCGCTACGACCGTGGGGATCTGCTCCTGCATCCCGACAACCCGATCACGGTTGCCCCGCAGGCGAACGAGGACTGGGTCATCGAGATTCGCCGTCAAAACGACGAGGCGATGAAGCGCGCCGTCGGCGTCATCGAGGAAGCCTACGCGGACTTTCGCCGCGTGTTCGGCCGCGGCCCCGACAATCCGTGGTTCGAGGACTACATGGCCGACGATGCCGACGTCATCCTCATCGGCATGGGTACGATCTCGCTGCCGATCAAGGTGGCGATCCGCGAGCTGCGCGCCAAGGGCAAGAAGGTGGGGCTGATCCGCCTGCGCTGGTTCCGGCCGTTCCCCTTCGAGCGGCTGACGCGGGCGCTCGGTCAGGCCAAGGCCATCGGCGTCATCGACCGCGATTACTCCTTCGGCTCGCCCTTCCACTCGGGCGTCGTCGCCAACGAGATCCGCGCCGCGATGTACAACGCCGACAAGCGCCCGCCGCTGCTGAGCTTCATCTGCGGCCTCGGAGGACGCGAGGTCACGCTCGAGGATGTCTACAAGGCCGTCGACATGTGCTATGCCGCCGCGACCGCGGGAAAGTCGGACGGCAAGACGCACTGGCTCGGCGTGCGGGAATAAGGAGAGGACGGTCATGGCTGAGACGACGTTTAGTAACGCGACCCAGGTCCTCGAGCCCTTCCGCGGGATCAAGAAGGTGACGATCGAGGAGTACTTCTCCTCGGGCCACCGCACGTGTCAGGGCTGCGAGTCGGCGCTGGTCATGAAGCTGATGGTGAAGGCGGCCGGCCCGCGCACGATCGTGCTCGGATCCACCGGCTGCATGTACGTCGCGAACACGACGTACTACACCACGCCGTGGGTGGTGCCGTGGATGCACACCCAGCTCGGCTCGTCCGGCTCGGCGGCCCTCGGAACCGCGGCCGGTCTGAAGGCGTTGATGCGCAAAGGCAAGATGAAGGCGGAGCCCATCAACGTGATCGCGTTCTGCGGCGACGGCGGCGGCGCCGACATGGGCGTGGGCGCCATCTCCGCGACGATGACGCACAAGGAGTACAACTCGCTGATCCTGCTCTACGACAACGAGTCGTACGCGAACACGGACATTCAGCTCTCGGGTCTCACGCCGTTCGGCGCGCACACGACGTTCAGCCCACCCGGCAAAGCCAAGCGCATCATCCACACGCGCTGGAAGAAGAACATGGCGGGCATGATGGCCGCCGGTCATCCGGAGTCGCGGTACGTGGCGACGGTGTGCGCCTCGTACGCCGTCGACATGATGAACAAAGTCCGCCGGGCCCTCACGATCGGCGGCCCGACGTTCATCCACTCGCTCGACCCATGCCCCAAGGGCTGGGACTACGATCCGATGCTCAGCCACGAGCTGGGCGAGCTCGCCATCGAGACGGGCATCTTCCCGCTCTACGAGGTCGAGGACGGCGTCGTGAAGTACTACGGAAAGACCAAGGCCATCGTCGAAGGCCGGCCGCGCAAGCCGGTGCGCGAATACCTGCTCAAGCAGGGCCGCTTCGCCCACTTCACCGAGGAAGATCTCGGCTACTTCCAGGAAAAAGTGGACGAGCAGTGGGAGAAGTGGGAGATTCCCGGCGTCGTTCCGTTCAGGAAACTGGACGCCGCGCAGGCGGCGTTGAACGTGAAGTAGCGAAATCGGCGTCGGTGTCAGGAAGCTCATCGCGCACCGCGGGGCCGGGCGATCAACGCGTCCGGCCCCGTCGTGTTTCGGTGGCTGGCGCGCCGCGTCGCAATCGTAACCCTCGCTGAGCCGTCTCGAGCACTCCGCGAGGGGGCGTGGCCCCCTCGCTGTAGGGAGGACGCACGATGGTGAGAATTTCGACGCTCATTGCGCTGAGCATCGTCCTGGGGGCCCTGGTGCCGCCGCCACCCGCCGTCGCCTGGGAGCCGACCAAGCCCATCGAGTTCATCGTTCCCGCCGGGACGGGCGGCGGCGCCGATCAGATGGCGCGCCTCATCGCCGGCATTTCCGACAAGCACCGGCTTTCGCCGCGGCCCCTCATCGTCGTCAACAAGGCGGGCGGAGCGGGCGCCGAGGGCTTCCTCCACGTCAAAGGCAAGAAGGGCGACAGCCACACGATCGTCATCACGCTCTCGAACCTCTTCACGACACCGCTGCACACCGGCGTGCCGTTCTCCTGGCGCGACCTCACGCCGATCGCCCGCATGGCGCTGGATGAGTTCATCCTCTGGGTGAACGCGGACACGCCATACAAGACGGCCAAGGAGTACCTGGCGGCCGTGAAGGAGAAGAACGGGACGATGAAGATGGGCGGCACGGGCTCCGCCCAGGAAGATCAGATCCTCACGATCATGCTCGAGCAGGCGCAGGGCGTGAAGTTCACCTATGTCCCGTTCAAGGGCGGCGGCGAGGTGTGCGTGAACCTCGTGGGCAAGCACGTCGACTCGACGGTGAACAATCCCATCGAGTGCGCCAGTCAGTGGAAGGCGAACCGCGTGCGGCCGCTCGCGGTCTTCGACACCGAGCGGATCCCCGTCGCCGAGTGGAAATCCATTCCGACGATCAAGGAGGCGGTCGGCTCCGACCTGCACTACCTGATGCTGCGCGGGATCTTCGGCGCCCCCGACATGCCGAAGGACGTCGTGGAATGGTACGTCGGCTTCCTGAAGAAGATCACCGACACGCCGGAATGGAAGAAGTACATGGAAGACGGCGCGCTCAAGCCGGCGTTCGCGAGCGGCACCGAATACGTCAACTGGGTCCAGCAAAACGAGCAGCTGCATCGTGACCTGATGACGAAGGGCGGCCTGCTCAAGAAATGACACGCACGGCGGATCTCGTCACCGCCGCGGTCCTGCTGCTCGTCGGCCTCATCGTGGTCGGCGACTCCCTGCGTTTGGGCTCGGGATGGGGCAGCGACGGGCCGAAGAGTGGCTTTTTCCCGTTCTGGCTCGGCGTGCTGCTGCTCGCCGTGACCGCCGCCATCGTCGTCCAGGCATGGCGGCGGGGCCCCGGCAAGACCTTCGTCACGCGCGAGCAGCTGCACCCGGTGCTCCAGGTGCTGTGGCCCGCCGCTGCGATGGTGGCAGCCACGCACGTCGTGGGCCTGTACGTGGCCGCCGCGATGTATCTCGCGTTCTACATGCGCTGGGTCGGCCACCACCGCTGGCTCACCGTCATCCTTGTCGCCCTCGCGATTCCAGTCGTCACGTTCGTGGTGTTCGAGCAGTGGTTCCTCGTCCCCATGCCCAAGGGTCCACTCGAGGCCTGGCTCGGCTACTGATGGGTTTCGAGAACCTGTTGCTCGGCTTTCACGTGGCGGTGACGCCCTTCAATCTCTTCGTCGCCGTCGTCGGCATCTTGCTCGGCACGGTGATCGGCGTGCTGCCAGGCCTGGGCGGCGCCAATGGCGTCGCCATCCTGCTCCCGCTGACCTTCACGATGCCTCCGACGTCCGCGATCATCTTGTTGACCTCGCTCTACTGGGGTGCGCTCTTCGGCGGCGCGATCACCTCCATTTTGTTCAACATCCCCGGTGAGCCGTGGTCGGTGGCCACGACGTTCGACGGGTATCCGCTCGCGCGGCAGGGGCAGGGCGGGCAGGCGTTGACGGCGGCCTTCACCTCATCCTTCGTCGGCGCGCTGTTTTCGATCGTCCTCATCACGTTGTTCGCGCCGCTGCTGGCGGAGATCGCGTTGCGATTCGGTCCGCCCGAGTTCTTCGCCATCCAGCTGCTGACGTTTTCGAGCTTCGTCGGGCTCGGCGGCGGCAATCCGCTCAAGTCGGTCGTCTCGATCCTGCTCGGCTTCATCCTCGGCGCGGTGGGCCTCGACATCGTCACCGGTCAGCTGCGCATGACGTTCGGCATCACCGATCTCATGAAGGGATTCGACTTCATCGTGGCCGTGATCGGGCTGTTCGGCATCGGAGAGATCCTTCTGTCGGTGGAGGAGGGACTCACGTTCCGGGGCGCCGCCACGGGGATGAACCTCAAGGTCGTGCTGCAGACGTGGAAGATCCTGCCGCGCTACGCGCGGACCTTCGTGCGCGGTTCGTTCATCGGCTTCTGGATGGGGTTCAAGCCCGGCGGCGCCACGCCGGCGTCGTTCATGTCCTACGCGTTCGCCAAACGGTTCTCGCGCCATCCCGAGCGGTTCGGGAAAGGGGAGCTCGAGGGCGTGGTGGCGCCCGAGACGGCCGCGCACGCCGCCGGCGTCGCCGCGATGCTGCCGATGATCACGCTCGGTATCCCGGGCTCGCCGACCGCAGCCGTCATGCTCGGCGGCCTCATCATCTGGGGCCTGCAGCCGGGACCGCTGCTGTTCACGGAAAAGCCCGATTTCGTCTGGGGTCTGATCGCCAGCATGTACACGGGCAACATCCTCGGCGTGCTGATGGTCCTGGCCGGCGTGCCGTTCTTCGCGGCCATTTTGAAGATCCCCTTCGCGATCCTGACGCCGCTGATCGTCGTCGTCTGCGCCATCGGGGCCTACGCCGTGCACTCCAGCATGATCGACGTCTGGTACATGGTGATCTTCGGCGTCGTCGGCTATGTCTTCAAGAAGCTCGACTATCCGCTGGCGCCGCTCGTGCTCGCCCTCGTCCTCGGTGATCTCGCCGAGAACGCACTGCGCCAGAGCCTCATCATGTCGCAGGGCTCGCTGACCGTGTTCTTCACGCGTCCGATCTCGTGCGCCATCACGATCGTCGCGCTATTCTTCCTGCTCATGCCGCTCCTCACGCCGTGGTGGCGGCGGCTCCGCGGGCTGCCCCCGGCATCGGGTGCGCCGGCCGAAGCCTGAGCGCCATGACGCTGCTGCTCGAGCCCGAGTTCTGGGCGCGTCTGCTCGGCATCGGTATGCTCAACCTGCTGCTCTCCGGTGACAACGCACTCGTCATCGCGCTCGCCGTGCGCGCGCTGCCGCCACGTCAGCGCGTGCTCGGCCAGATCTGGGGAGCGCTCGGCGCGGTCGCCTTGCGCGTGGCCTTCGTGGCGATCGTCACGCTGCTCCTACGGGTGCCGCTGCTGCAGTTCGCCGGCGGGCTCCTGCTCCTGTGGATCGCGGTGCGGCTCGTTCGTCCGGAGCAGGGCGACGCGGCGGGGACGCGACGCGGCAGCTCGGTATGGGAAGCCGTGTGGATCATCATCGTCGCCGACATCACGATGAGCCTCGACAACGTGCTCGCCATCGCCGCGGCCGCCAAAGGTGAGATCATTCTCGTTGTCATCGGCATCGCGCTGTCGTTGCCCATCGTGATCTGGGGGGCCGGGCTGCTCGCGCGGCTCATGAACCGCTGGGCCTGGATCGTGTGGGTCGGTGGCGGCTTCCTCGCCTACGTCGCGGCGGAGATGATTTTCGAGGACAAGGCCGTCGTCGGCTGGCTCGGCGCGATGGGCCATCAGATGAAGCTGCCGGTCTCCGTCGCGGCCGGCGGCGTCGTGACGGCCCTCGGCTGGTGGCTCGCGCGCCGCCCGCACGCGGCGCTGCCGGAGGACGTGTGACATGGCGGACGAAGCGCGGCGTCGGAGCCCGGCCGGGGATGAGGCGATGAGCATCGCGCCGATCAAGTCGACGCGGATTTATCAGGAGATCGTCCGACAGGTGAAGGCGATGATCGCCGAAGGCCGCCTCAAGAGTGGCGACCAGTTGCCGCCCGAGCGCGATCTGGCCGAGAAGTTCGTGGTGAGCCGCACGTCGGTCCGCGAGGCGCTCCGCGCGCTCGAGAGTCTGGGGCTCGTCGAGATCCGCCCGGGGGAAGGAACCTTCGTCCGCGAGGTTTCCGTCGAATCGCTGATCGAGCCGCTCGCACTCGTGATGGTGTCGCAGCGCGAGGCCATCGGGGAGCTGTTTGAGGCGCGCCAGATGATCGAGCCCGCGCTGGCGGCGCTGGCGGCCCGGCGCGCGACACCCGAGGAGCTGTCAGAGATGGAGCGGATCCTCGAAGCGCAGGCGAAGGAAGTGGCCGCCGGGCGCACCGGCCTCGAGCAGGACGCGGAATTCCACGCGGCCATCGGCGCGGCCGCGCACAACCGCGCGATCACACGCATCGCGCACGCCGTGATGGATCTGCTCCGCCAGAGCCGCGAGGAATCGCTCAACACCCCGGGGCGACCGACGCGGTCGCACGAGGACCATCGGCGGCTGCTGACCGCCATTCGCGGTCGCGATGAGGCCGCGGCGCGGCAGGTCATGACGGAGCACCTGCAAGCGGTCGAAGCGCTGGTGCTCGGCGATCCGGAGTCTCGTGCGTCGTCGGGCCGCGGTCGGTCACAGACGTCTTGACCTTACGGCGACCTCCTGCCTATACTTCGCGGCCTATGACGCTGATCTCGCGGACGCTGTCGATTCTGGGCCTGCTGCTGCCGGGCCTGCCCGGAGCGTCCGCGACTTAATCGAGCGCGGGACGCCACGGGCAGGAGTTGAGCCCGTGGCCGAACGATAGAAGGGGCCACGGGTCGCCGACTCGTGGCCCTTTTCGTTTTGTGCCGGACGCGCGGTGATCGAGCCAGGAGGGGTGAGGCCGAACGTTGACATCGATGTACGGTATCCAATAGAATTGAAAGACTTTTTCCCTCGTCCATCGACGGAGACAGGGCGCCCTATGGCAACGACGAAGTACGTCTACTCGTTCGGGTCGGGTCAGGCGGAAGGCTCGTCCGTGATGCGCAATCTGCTCGGTGGCAAAGGTTGCGAGCTGGCCGAGATGACGAACCTCGGCATCCCCGTGCCGCCCGGCTTCACGATCACCACGCAGGCGTGGGCGGCGTACAACCGCACGGGGCGCTCATTCCCCGAGGGCCTCTGGCCGCAGGTCGATGCCGCGCTGCAGAAGCTCGAACACGACGCGGGTCTCGGACTCGGGGACCCGCAACGGCCGCTGCTCGTGTCCGTTCGCTCGGGCGCCCGCGTGTCGATGCCCGGCATGATGGAGACGGTTCTGAATCTCGGCCTCAACGACGAGACGGTCGAGGGGCTCGCCGCGTGGACACGCAACGAGCGCTTCGCGTGGGACTGCTACCGCCGCTTCATCACGATGTTCGGCGATGTCGTGCTGGGCATCCGGCGCGACGCCTTCGACGAGCAGCTCACCGCGACGAAGGCGCGGCTCGGCGTGGCGACCGATCCCGAAGTGCCCGCCGCGGAGCTGCGCAAGCTCGTCGAGTCGTACAAGGAGATCGTCGCGGCGAGAAGCAACGCGCCGTTTCCGCAGGAGCCGCGCGAGCAGCTGCAGCTCGCGATCCGTGCCGTCTTCGACTCGTGGTACGGCAAGAAGGCCGTGGAGTACCGCCGCATCAACAACATCCCGTCCGACTGGGGCACCGCGGTGACCGTGATGGCGATGGTCTTCGGCAATCTCGGCGACACGTCGGGCACCGGGGTGGGATTCACGCGTGACCCACGCACCGGTGAGCGCCACTTCTATGCCGAGTTCCTCGCCAATGCGCAGGGCGAGGACGTCGTGGCCGGGATCCGCACGCCCGAGCACATCGATGATCTCCGGCGGCGCATGCCGAAGATCTACGACGAGCTCATCGCCATCGCCGGTCGGCTCGAGCGCCACTACAAGGACATGCAGGACATCGAGTTCACCATCCAGGAGGGCAAGCTCTATCTCCTGCAGACGCGCGCCGGCAAGCGCTCGGCGGCGGCGGCGGTGCGGGTGGCCGTCGACCTCGTGCACGAGACCGTGATCGACCAGCACACCGCGCTGCTGCGTGTGAATCCGCGTGACCTCGCCAAGCTCTTCATCCCGCTGCTCGACCCGCGCGACAAAGAGCGCGCGCTGGCCGCGGGCCGACTGCTGGCGCGCGGGCTGCCCGCGGCGCCGGGCGGCGCCGTGGGTCAGGTCGTCTTCGAGGCGGATCGCGCCGTGGAACTGGCGCGCAACGGGCAGTCCGGGATCCTCGTGCGCCCGGAGACGTCGCCCGAGGACGTGGCGGGCATGTACGCGTCCGAGGGCATCGTCACCGCCCGCGGCGGACGGACGTCGCATGCGGCCGTCGTGGCGGTCGGCATGGGCAAGCCGTGTATCGTCGGCGCGAACGACATCGTCGTCGACGAGGAGCGTCGCGTGTTCGAGGCGGGCGGCCGTCTCGTGCGCGAGGGCGACATCATCTCGATCGACGGCGAGACGGGCGAGGTGATCCTCGACGCCGTCGAGCGTACCTCTCCGGACGTCAGCCAGGCCGCCGAGGAATTCCTCGCCTGGGCCGACCGCTATCGCAAGCTGGGCGTGCGCGCCAACGCGGACACGCCCGAGGACGCCGTGCGTGCCCGCAACTTCGGCGCCGAGGGCATCGGCCTCGTGCGGACCGAGCACATGTTCTTCGCGGCGGACCGCATCCCGATCGTGCGCGACATGATCATGGCCTCCGATGCGACGTCGCAGCAGGCGGCCCTCGACAAGCTGCTGCCGTTCCAGCGCGACGACTTCGTCGGGATCTTCCGCGCCATGGACGGGCTGCCGGTGACGATCCGGCTGCTCGATCCGCCGCTGCACGAGTTCCTCGCCAACCCCAAGGAATACCGCGAGATGCTCGAGGAGCGTGCGCGCCTGGACGCGCTGAACATCAATCCCGCGCGCAAGGCGGCGCTCGACGCCAAGCTCTCGAAGATCGACTCCCTGCGCGAGGCCAATCCCATGCTCGGCCATCGCGGCTGCCGGCTCGGGATCACGTCACCGAAGATCTACGGCATGCAGGTGCGGGCCATCATGGAGGCGGCGTGCGCGGTCGCCGAGCAGGGCGGGCGCGTGGAGCCGGAGATCATGATCCCGCTCACGGGCACGGTGGGCGAGATGCAGGTGACCTACAAGCAGACGAAGGAGATCGCCGACGGTATCGTGGCCGAGAAGGGCGTGGCGGTGCGCTACACGATCGGCACGATGATCGAGGTGCCGCGTGCGGCGCTGATCGCCGACAAGATCGCGCACGACGCGGAGTTCTTCTCGTTCGGCACCAATGACCTGACGCAGATGACGTTTGGCTATAGCCGCGACGACGTCGCGAAGTTCCTGCCCGATTACTTGCAAAAAGGATTGCTGCCCCACGACCCGTTCTCCGTGCTGGACCAGGAGGGCGTCGGCGAGCTGATCCGTATCGGGATCGAGCGCGGCCGCCGCACGCGGCCGGGGCTCAAGATCGGCATCTGCGGCGAGCACGGCGGCGAGCCGTCGTCGGTGGAGTTCTGTCACAAGGTCGGCATGACGTACGTATCGTGTTCGCCGTTCATGATTCCGATCGCGCGGCTGTCGGCCGCGCAGGCGCGTCTGCGGACGCGCGAGGCGTCGGCGGAAGGGGCACCGAGTGCGTAGGAGGATTCCGTGAAACTGCCAGGGGCGAGGATCGTGTTGGAGTGCTTGAAGCGAGAGGGCGTGGACATCGTCTTCGGCCTTCCCGGCGGCGCCGTGCTGCCGATCTACGACGCATTGTACGACTTCGAGGGCCTGCGGCATGTCCTCGTCCGCCAGGAGGCCGCGGCCGGCCACGCCGCCGAAGGCTACGCGCGCGCGACGGGAAAGGTCGGCGTCTGCCTGGTGACGTCCGGGCCGGCCTGCACGAATCTCGTGACGGCGCTCCAGGACGCGATGATGGATTCGATTCCGATCGTGGCGTTCACCGGCCAGGTGCCGACGCACCTCATCGGCAACGACGCGTTCCAGGAGGCCGACAACGTCGGCATCACGCGCTCGGCCACGAAGCACAACTTCCTCGTCAAGGACGGCAAGGATCTCGGGCCGATCATCCGCGAGGCCTTCCACATCGCGGTGACTGGCCGGCCCGGCCCCGTGCACGTCGACCTGCCCAAGGACATCCTCGTGAAAGAGGCGGAGCTCATCTGGCCGGACAAGGTCACGATGCGGTCGTACAACCCCAACTACGAGGGGCACGTCGGTCAGATCCGCCGCGCCGCGCGGTCCATCGTGCGCGCGCGCAAGCCGATGCTGTACGTGGGCGGCGGCGTCATCTCGGCGAACGCGCACGCCGAGCTGCGGGAGCTGGCGGAGCTGACGGAGGTGCCGGTCACCACGACCCTCATGGGCCTCGGCGCGTTTCCGTCCGAGCATCCGTTGTCGGTCGAGATGCTCGGCATGCACGGCACGTACTACGCGAACATGGCCGTGCACCACTCCGACGTGCTCATCGCGGTCGGCGCCCGCTTCGACGACCGCGTGACCGGCCGGGTCGACGCCTTCGCGCCGCACGCCGAGATCATCCACATCGACATCGATCCCTCGTCGATCTCCAAGAACATCAAAGTGGACGTGCCGATCGTGGGCGATTGCCGACGCGTGCTCCGCGCGCTGGTCGAGGCGGTGCGCGAGGAGATGAAGACGGCCGGCGACGGCCGCGAGGGCCGGCGGCCGTGGCGTGAGCAGATCGCCGAGTGGAAGAAGGCGCAGCCGCTGCGCTACGACTGGAGTGACGACGTCATCAAGCCGCAGTACGTCATCCAGGAGATCTCCAATGCCACGCGCGGCGAGGCGATGATCGTCACCGGCGTGGGCCAGCACCAGATGTGGGCCGCGCAGTACTACAAGTTCAAGTATCCGCGAGCGTGGTTCACTTCCGGCGGCCTCGGCACCATGGGCTATGGCCTGCCCACCGCCATGGGTGTGCAGGCGGCGCATCCGAACAAGCAGGTCATCAACATCGACGGCGACGGCTCGTTCCAGATGAACAGCCAGGAGCTCGCGACGTGCTTCACCGAGCGTCTGCCCGTGAAGACCGTGATCATCAACAACAGTGGGCACGGCATGGTCCGGCAGTGGCAGCGGATCATCTACAAGGAGCGGTACTGCGCGATCGATCTGCCGGGCGTGCCGGACTGGGTGAAGCTGGCGGAGGCCTACGGCTGCGTCGGTCTGCGCGTGACCAAGCCCAGCGAGGTGGTGCCCGCCATCGAGAAGATGCTCAGCACCCCGGCGCCGGTGGTGCTGGACGTATGCGTCGACAAGGACGAGTGCGTGTTTCCGATGGTCCCCGCGGGCGGCGCGAACACCGACATGATCCTGGCCCCGCCCACGCGCGAGGTCCGCGACCGCGCCGCGAAGTCGCAGACGGGATTCTGAGATGAGCGCGAATGGAGCCGAGCCCCGCAAGCACACGATTTCGGTGCTCGTCGAGAACAAGTTCGGCGTGCTCTCGCGCGTGGCCGGGCTGTTCTCTGCCCGCGGCTACAACATCGAGAGCCTGTCGGTGGGCGAGACGCTCGACCCGACCGTCTCGCGCATGACGCTCGTGGTCACGGGCGACGAGTTCGTGATCGAGCAGGTGATGAAGCAGCTGCACAAGCTGATCGACGTCATCAAGGTCAACGACCTCACCGACGAGAGCCACGTCGAGCGCGAGCTCATGCTCATCCGCGTGAACGCCGAGCCGCAGCACCGGGCCGAGATCATGCGGACCGCCGACATCTTCCGCGCCAAGGTCGTCGACGTCACGCCTCTGTCGTTCGTGATCGAGGCCACCGGCGAGGAAGGCAAGCTCGAGGCGCTCATCGAGCTGCTGCGGCCGATGGGGATCCAGGAGATCGTGCGCACGGGCAAGGTCGCGATCTCGCGCGGACCCAAGACGCGCGTGCGGAAAGTCGAACCGGCGAAGCGGCCGCGCGTGTCCGAGGACCCGCGCGTGGTGGGCTTCGCCGACTAACCCAAGCGAAGAAGGAAAGGAACAGCATGCCGGCGAAGATCTACTACGACCAGGACGCCGACCTCGGCCTCCTCAAAGGCAAGAAGATCGCCATCATCGGCTATGGCAGCCAGGGCCACGCCCACGCGCTGAACCTGAAGGACTCCGGCCAGGACGTCATCGTCGGGCTCTACCAGGGCAGCAAATCCTGGCCGAAGGCCGAGAAGGACGGACTGAAGGTGGCGCCGGTGGCGGACGCCGCCAAGGCCGGCGACGTCGTCATGATCCTGCTGCCCGACCAGACGCAGCGGTCGGTCTTCGAGGAGTCGATTCGCAAAGGGCTCGGCAAGGGCAAGATGCTGATGTTCGCGCACGGCTTCAACATCCACTTCAACCAGGTCGTGCCGCCGCCCGACGTCGACGTGACGATGATCGCGCCGAAGGCCCCCGGTCACGTCATGCGTGACCTCTTCACGCAGGGGCCCGGCGTGCCGGCGCTCGTTGCCGTGCAGCAAGACGTGAGCGGCAAGGCGCGCGATGTCGCGCTGGCCTACGGCCGCGGCGTGGGGTGCACGCGGGCCGGCGTGATCGAGACGACGTTCAAGGAAGAGACGGAGACCGACCTCTTCGGCGAGCAGACCACGCTGTGCGGCGGCGTCTCGCACCTCATCAAGGCCGCCTTCGAGACGCTCGTCGAGGCGGGCTATCAGCCGGAGGTCGCGTACTTCGAGTGCATGCACGAGATGAAGCTCATCGTCGACCTCTTCTACCAGGGCGGCCTCGCCTACATGCGTTACTCCGTGTCCGACACGGCGGAGTACGGCGACTACACGCGCGGGCCGCGCGTGGTGAGCGAGGAGACGAAGCAGGAGATGAAGAAGATCCTCGCCGAGATCCAGTCCGGGCAGTTCGCGCGCGAGTGGGTGCTGGAGAATCAGGCCAACCGCGCGGGCTTCCTCGCGATGCGCCGGCGCGACGCCGATCACCAGATCGAGGAAGTCGGCAAGCGGCTGCGCTCGATGATGTCCTGGATCAAGCCGCCGAGGATGTAAGCGTGTCCAAGCTTCCCGTTGCCCGTGAAGGCTGGCCGTTCATCGTGGGGTCGGCGGTCGTCGCCGCCGGCCTCATGCTGACCGGCCGGCGGCGGCTGGCCATGCCGTTCTGGGCCGCCTCGCTCGCCTCGCTCGGGTTCTTCCGCGATCCCGAGCGGGAGATTCCCGTCGTCGCCAACGGCGTGCTGTCGCCCGCGGACGGCCGGGTGCTCGGCGTCGAGGACGCCGTCGATCCGTTCGTCGGGCCGTCGACGCGCGTCTCGATCTTCCTCTCGCCGCTCGACGTCCACGTCAACCGCGCGCCGATCGCCGGCCTCGTGGCCGACGTGATCTACACGCCCGGTCGTTTCGTCGCCGCGTACGACCCGGACGCCGGCGAGAACGAGCGCTGCGCCATCCGGCTGCAGGGCGACGCCGCGCGGGTGACCGTCGTGCAGATCGCGGGTGTGGTGGCGCGGCGCATCGTGTGCCGGGTCGGTTCGGGAGACAAGCTCGCCGCCGGCGAGCGGTTCGGCATGATCCGCTTCGGCTCGCGCACGGATTGCTACGTGCCGCGCGCCAGCGACGTCCGCGTGCGGCCGGGCGATCGGGTCATCGGCGGCGTCACCGTGATCGGGCTGCTGCCGTGATTCCGCATTGCGAGCCGCAGCCGAAGGCGAGGCGAGTCTGTGATTCCGCATTGCGAGCCGCAGCCGAAGGCGAGGCGAGTCTGTGATTCCGCATTGCGAGCCGCAGCCGAAGGCGAGGCGAGTCTGTGATTCCTAGACGACACGGCGGCAAGCGGCCGCGGCGGCGTCCGTGGCACGAGCTGCGCGAGCGGCGGCGCACGACGGTGTTCCTGCTGCCGAGCCTCTTGACCACCGGCAACCTCTTCTGCGGCTTCTTCGCGATGCTGCTGACGGTGGACGGCCGCTACGCCGAAGCGACGCTCGCGATCTTCGTGGCGATGATCATGGACATGCTGGACGGGCGCGTGGCCCGGCTCATGAAGGCCACGAGCCAGTTCGGCGTGGAGTACGACTCGCTGGCCGACGCCGTGTCGTTCGGCGTGGCGCCGGCGTTCCTGCTCTACGCCTTCGCGCTGCGCGACCTCGGCCGGCCCGCGTGGTTCGCCGCGTTCTTGTTCGTCATCTGCGGCGCGCTGCGGCTGGCCCGCTTCAACGTGATCACCGGCGCCACCGACAAGCGCTATTTCGTCGGGCTCCCGATCCCGGCCGGCGCCGCCGTGGCGTGCTCGCTGGTGATCCTGCTCCAGGGCGAGGAGCTCGCGCGCTGGATGCGCGTGGGCGTGGCCGTCGTCACCTATCTCGTCTCGCTGCTGATGGTGTCGACGTTCCAGTACTGGAGCTTCAAGGAATTCGACTGGGCGAAGCGTCCGCCCGTGCACACGCTGCTCATCGTCGTCCTGGCCGGGATGATCGTGGCCACCAAGCACGAGGTGTTTCTGTTCCTCGTCTTCGGCGGCTATGCCGTGTCCGGCCCGCTACGACGGCTGATCGTCGGGCACACGCCGGCGGTGACGCCCGCGGAAGTGTCCGTGCGGGACCACTCGTGAACAGAAGGACAGGGGGATAAGGTCATGGATCGCGTCATCATCTTCGACACCACGCTCCGCGACGGCGAGCAGTCGCCCGGGTTTTCGATGAACACGATGGAAAAGCTGGAGATGGCCCGACAACTGGCGCGCCTGAACGTGGACGTGATCGAGGCGGGATTCCCGATCTCCTCCGAGGAGGATTTCGAGGCGACGCGGGAGGTGGCCAAGCAAGTCGGCACGCTGCCCGGCGCGCCGTCCATCTGCGGCCTGTCGCGTGTCGGCCTCGCCGACATCGATCGGTGCTGGGAGGCCGTCAAGTACGCGACGAAGCCGCGCATCCACACGTTCGTCGCGACCTCGGACATCCACCTCAAGTACAAGCTGCGCAAGTCGCGCGCCGAGGTGATGAAGGCCGCGGTGGAGGCGGTGCGCCACGCGCGCGGATACTGCGAGGACGTGGAATTCTCGCCCGAGGACGCCTCGCGCTCGGACTTCGACTACATGTGTGACGTGCTCGAGGCGTGTGTCGACGCCGGCGCCCGCACGGTCAACATTCCCGACACGGTCGGCTACGCCATCCCCCGCGAGTGGGGCGAGCGGATCGCGAGCATCCAGGACCGGCTGAAGCGACACGCGGGGAAGTACGTGCTCTCTGTGCACTGCCACAACGACCTCGGCCAGGCGGTGGCGAACTCGCTGACCGGTGTGATGAACGGCGCGCGACAGGTCGAGTGCACGATCAACGGCATCGGCGAGCGCGCCGGCAACGCGTCGCTCGAAGAGATCGTCATGGCGCTGCGCACGCGCAAGGACTACTTCGGCGCCGAGACGCGCGTGAAGACGGAGGAGATCTTCCGCACCTCGCGGCTGCTCTCGCACATCACCGGCGTGCACGTGCAGCCCAACAAGGCCATCGTCGGCGAGAACGCCTTCGCCCACGAGGCGGGGATCCACCAGGACGGCGTGCTCAAGGAGAAGCTGACCTACGAGATCATGAAGCCGGAGGACATCGGCCGCCCGTCGAACAAGCTCGTCCTCGGCAAGCACTCCGGGCGTCACGCGCTCGCGGCGCGGCTCAAGGACCTGGGCTTCGATCTCGCGGGCTCGGATCTCGACCGCGCGTTCAAGGGGTTCAAGGACCTCGCCGACCGAAAGAAGGAGGTCTACGACGAAGACCTCATCGCCATCGTCACCGACGAGGCGACGCAGACGGACGCCGTGTACCAGCTCGAGTACCTGCACGTGATCAGCGGCACGGGCGTGATCCCGTCCGCCACGGTGAAGCTCAAGAAGGACGGCGAGTCGTACCAGGACTCCGGCGTCGGCGACGGTCCGGTGGATGCCGCGCTGGCGGCCATCGACGCGATCACGGGACTCAAGGGCCGCTTACAGGATTACGCCATTCGCGCGGCGACGTCCGGCAAGGACGCGCTCGGCGAAGTGGCCGTGAAGGTGGACTTCGACGGCACGCTCGTCTCGGGGAAGGGCTCGTCCACCGACGTCATCGAGGCCAGCGCGCGCGCGTATCTCTCCGCGCTCAACCGCATGCTCCAGTCGGGCCAGCGCACCAAGGAAGCGGGCGGAGTCTGAGGCGATGCCGACCTACTCGATCGCGGTCCTGCCCGGCGACGGCATCGGGCAGGAGGTGACGCCGGAGGCGGTGCGCGTGCTGCGCACCGTCGGCCGGCGCGCTGGCGTCACGTTCGAGTTCGAGGAGGCGCTGATCGGCGGCGCTGCCATCGACGACGGTGGCCGGCCGCTGCCGTCCGAGACGCTGGCGCTGTGTCGCAAGGCCGACGCCATCCTGTTCGGCGCCGTGGGCGGGCCCCGCTGGGACAACCTGCCGCAGGAGCAGCGGGCCGAGCGTGGCCTGCTGGCGCTGCGCAAGGAGCTCGACCTCTACGCCAATCTCCGTCCCGCGATCTGCTTTCCGATGCTCATCGATGCCTCGCCGCTCAAGCGGTCGGTGGTCGAGGGCACCGATCTCATGGTCATCCGGGAGCTGACCGGCGGCCTGTACTTCGGCGAGCCGCGCGGTCGCGAGTCGTTCGCCGACGGCGGCGAGCGCGCGATCAACACCATGGCGTACACCACGCGCGAGATCGAGCGTGTGGCGCGCGTCGCCTTCGAGGTCGCGCGCAAGCGACGGCGCCGCCTGGCCTCCGTCGACAAGGCCAACGTCCTCGTGGTCTCGCAGCTCTGGCGCGAGGTCGTGACGCGCCTCGCCCGCGACTACTCCGACGTCACGCTCGAGCACGTCCTCGTCGACAACTGCGCGATGGCGCTTGTGCACAAGCCGACGCACTTCGACACGATCGTGACCGAGAACACGTTCGGCGACATCCTCTCCGACGAAGCCGCCATTCTCGCCGGCTCGATGGGGATGCTGCCGTCGGCGTCGCTGGGACCGGCCGCGGCCGGCGGCCGCAACGTCGGCCTGTACGAGCCCGTCCACGGCACCGCCCCGGACATTGCGGGCAAGGGCGTCGCCAACCCGCTGGCGGCCATTTTGTCGGCCGGCCTCCTGCTGCGATATTCTTTGAACATGACAGAGGCGGCGGCCTGGATCGATGCCGCCGTCCAGCGCGTGCTCGAGCAGGGTCGGCGTACGGGCGACATCGCCCGGCCCGGCGAGAAAGTGCTCGGAACGCGCGAGATGGCTGATCACGTGGTGCGCGAGCTGGAGGGCTGATGGCTTCCGGAGTCACGGTTGCGGTGGTCGGCGCCACAGGCGCCGCAGGGCAGACGACGCTGAAGATCCTCGAGGAGCGCAAGTTCCCCGTGCGGGAGCTGCGCGTGTTCGCCTCGGAGCGGTCGGTCGGCAAGACGGTCAGCTTCCGCGGCGAAGACATCCGCCTCGCGCGTGTCGAGCCGGCGGCGTTCAAGGGCGTCGAGATCGCCATTTGCGCCGCCGGCACCGCGCAGTCCAAGGAATACGCGCCGATGATCGCGAAGACCGGCGCCGTCGTCGTCGACAAGTCCAATGCATGGCGCATGGACCCGACGGTCCCGCTCGTGGTCCCCGAGATCAACGCGCACGCGGTGAAGGGCCACCGCGGCATCGTGGCGTCGCCGAACTGCACCACGATCGTGACCGTCATGCCGCTCAAGCCGCTGCACGACGCGGCCCGCATCCGCCGCGTGGTGGCGACGTCGTATCAGTCCGTGTCCGGCGCCGGCGTGAACGGCATCGAGGACCTCCGCGCCCAGACGCTGGCGTGGGCCAGAGGCGAGGCGATGGCGCCCAAGCACTTCGCGCATCGCATCGCGTTCAACCTCATTCCGGCCATCGACAAGTTCGCGGCCGACGCGTACACGGGCGAGGAGTGGAAGCTCGTCAACGAGACCCGCAAGATTCTCGAGGTGCCCGAGCTGGCCATCGCGCCGACCACGGTGCGCGTTCCGGTCTTTACGTGTCACTCGGTGGCCGTGAACGTCGAGACCGAGGAGAAGATCAGCGCGGAGCGCGCGCGCGAGGTGCTCGGGCGGTTTCCAGGACTCAAGGTCTGGGACGATCCCGCGCAGCAGCGCTATCCGATGCCGGTCGACGTCGAGGGCCAGGATGACTGCTGGGTCGGCCGCGTGCGCGAGGATCTCTCGCATCCGCGCGCGCTGAACTTCTGGGTCGTGGGTGACCAGCTGCGGAAGGGGGCGGCGACGAACGCCGTACAGATCGCCGAGCTGTTGCTCGGTACCTAGGGCGCCGAGCCCCGGGGAGGCCGCGGGATGAGAACGCTCCGCCGCGCCTACCGTCGTCGGTTGGGTCATCATGCACGCTTCAACTTCGCCGTCGTGCTCACCATCCTGCTCGTCGCCTGGGTCGCGGTGCCGAGCGTCGCGCGCTTCCTGAACGCGTGGGCCGGGTACGCCCCGGCGCACTACGAGCCCAAGGATTTCGAGCGCCAGACGTGGCTGGAGCGCCACGCGAACGATTCGATGCTCGGACGACTGGAGTGGGACGACCTGATCGGGATCGGACTCTTTCTCCTCGTCGCGGTGGTCTGGCTGACGCTCGTGCCCGACCGCGCGTCGCGACGCCGTTCTCCGCAATAGATACCAGGACACTCCGCCTCGTCCTCGCCTACGACGGCACGGATTTCCACGGTTGGCAGGTGCAACCTGACGCGCCGACCGTTCAGGGCGCGGTCCTCGACGCCGCCCACCGCTTTCTCGGCCCCGAGGCGCGGCTCATCGGCGCCAGTCGCACGGATGCCGGTGTCCATGCGCTACGCCAGACGGCGTCTCTCAGCACGACGGCGACGCTTGCGGCGCCGGCCGTGCAGGCCGCGCTGAACTCGGCGTTGCCGCCGAGCGTGCGCGTGCTCCACGCGCGTGAGGCGCCCGCGGGCTTCGACGCCCGGCGCGCCGCGGCGGGCAAGCGGTACCTCTATCTGCTCGACAACGGCGCCGTCGCCGATCCACTGCGGCGCCGCTTCGCCTGGCACGTGCCGAGTCCGCTCGACGTGGACGCCATGCGCGCCGCGCTGGCCGCCGTGCGCGGCCGCCACGACTTCAGCGCGTTCTGTGCGGCGCCCGGTCGCGATGCGGATCCGGTGTGCCGCGTGCAAGCCGTGCACGTGCTCCGGCGGCGCGCGCTCGTGGCCGTGCTGATCTCCGCGGACCGCTTCCTGCATCACATGGTGCGCAATCTCGTGGGCAGCGCCGTCGGCGTGGCGCGCGGAGCGCGCTCACCAGCGTGGATGCGGGACGTGCTGGCGTCCCGCGACCGCAGGCGGGCGGGGCCGACCGCCCCCGCGCACGGCCTGGTGCTCGTGCGCGTGCGCTATCCGCAAGACGCTGACGGCGGCCATTCCGCGCGGCGTTCAGGCGGCCGATCCGCGTTAGAATAACGTCGCAATGCGGACGTACGTCAGCGTGCGGAGCGGGCGCGTCAGCGAAGTGGCGGGTGAGGTCGTTCGCGAGCAGCCGCTCACGATCTACGTCAACGGCGAGAAGTTCCTCACGCTTCTCTGCTCACCCATGATGCTCGACGCGCTCGTCGTCGGCTACCTGTGGATGGAGAAAGTCATCGGCGGCGTCGACGAGATCGCCGGCATGGCGGTGTCCGCGGTGGACGGCCGCGCCGACGTCACGCTCACGCATCCGGTCACGTTGCCCACCGAGCGTATCCTCACCTCCGGCTGCGGCGGCGGCATCACCTTTCGCATCGATCACCGCCTCTTTCCCCGTCTCGACTCGTCGCTCCGTGTACGGCCCGCCGACCTGGCCGAGGGCATGAAGGCGCTGTTCCAAGCGGCGACGCACTATCAGCGCTCGCGTGGCATCCACGGCGCCGCGCTCTCGGACGGATCGCGCTTGCTCGTCGTCGCCGAAGACGTCGGCCGTCACAATGCCGTCGACAAAGTGAAGGGGCAGGCGTTGCTCCAGAGCATTCCGACGACCGATCGCATCCTGCTCTCTACGGGACGGATCTCGTCTGAGATGCTGCTGAAGGCCGCGCGTATGGGCGTGCCCCTCGTCGCCTCGCGCACGTCGCCGACCGAGATGGCCGTGGCCCTCGCGGAGCAGTTGAACGTCACCGTGTGCGGTTACGTGCGTCCGGACGGTCTCAACCTCTACGCCGGCGACGCGCTCGCGCTCGAGACCGAGCCGGCGGCGCATGGCTGATCCGGACGAGCCGGTCGAGTCCGCCGCCGAGAAGGCGTTCAAACGCCGCTTCGGTGGCAAGGAGAAGGGCCGCAACAAGCGCGACGACTACGCCCTGGATTTGTTTCGCGAAGCCATGGCGTACCTCGACGATCTGCCAAGGGTCAACAACCTGCTCCGCGAGCTCGGAAAGCTGTACAACCCGATCGTCAATGCCCCGATCGTAGACCTGCCGACCCGGCAGCGAATCATGGTGCTGCTCGGCCAAGGGTCACGGGCCGAAGCCGAGCACCTCCTTGACGAGCGTCGACGCCTGTATGCCCCGCTCGAGCGAGCCGACGATCCGCGCTTACGTTCACAAGAACAGTGGGATACGAAGTAGTGCAATCTTGACATAACCGGTCAGACCGCCTAGGATGCCTCCCAGCCGATACACCGGCTTTAGTGCCGGACTCCACGCGCCAGGAGGCCGTGATGAGCCTGACCGATTCGATCCAGCAAAGTCGCCACATCGTCGTGGCCGTCGATCCCGTCCGAAAGAGCATCCGGATCAAAGGCGTCGGCGACGCCTGCACCGAGCTCACGTGTTCCGAACAGACTCTCGTCGTCAGTGACGACACCGGCCGTGGTGCGGATCTCGCCACGCTCAATGCGGGCGACATCGTGAAGCTGGAGGGCCCGCTCGATCGCCCCCGGCAGATCGTGGTGGTCCGTCGCGTGTGGGACGAGCTCTCGAGCCCAGAGTGGTGAGAAGGAGACGCGCATGAGCCTTTCACGTCGTGACTTCCTGAAATACGGGGGAGCCACCGCCACGGCAGGCGCGCTCGGGGCAGGCGTCGACATGCTGCCCGTCGAGGCCGCCGCGGTGGGGCTCAAGATCAAGGAAGCGAAAGCGCACGCCGGCGTATGTCCGTACTGCGCCGTCGGCTGCGGTCAGCTGATCTATTCGAAGGACAACAAGATCATCGACATCGAGGGCAATCCGGATACCCCGCACACGCTGGGCCGGCTCTGTCCCAAGGGCGCCGCGACGATCCAGCTCTCCAACAATCCGCTGCGTCCGACCAAGGCGCTCTACCGCGCGCCCGGTTCGGACAAGTGGGAGGAGAAGCCGATCGCGTGGATGTACGACGAGATCGCCAAGCGGTACTACGACGCACGTGAGAAGTACTTCATCGAGAAGGAAAAGGACAAGGACGGCAACGTCGTCACCGTGAACCGACTGGAGGCGATCGCATCGCTGGGCTCGGCCTGCATCGACAACGAGGAGTGCTACCTCTTGTCGAAGCTGAACCGGACCTTCGGCATCGTCTACCACGAGCATCAGGCCAGGGTCTGACACAGCGCCACGGTCCCAGCTTTGGGGACCACGTTCGGTCGCGGGGCGATGACGACCAATCTGATCGACATCCAGAACTCGGATGTCATCATGATCACGTCGAACATGGCCGAGAATCACCCTGTTGGCTTCCAGTGGGTCATGAAGGCCAAGGAGCGCGGCGCCAAGGTCATCCACGTAGACCCGCGCTACACGCGCACCAGCGCGGCCGCCGACATTCACGTGCCGCTGCGCTCGGGCACCAACATCGCGTTCTTCGGCGGGCTGATGAGCTACGCCATCCAGAAGAACCTGTACTTCAAGGATTACGTCGTCAACTACACGAACGCCTCGTTCCTGCTCGATCCGGCGTTCAAGAACGCCACCGAGCTGAACGGCCTGTTCACGGGCTACGACGCAGGAAAGAAGTCGTACGACCGTGCCTCGTGGAAGTATCAGCTCGACGGCGAGGGCAACCCCAAGCGTGACCTCACGCTGCGGGATCCGCACACCGTGTTCCAGCATCTCAAGCGCCACTACAGCCGCTACACGCCGGCGATGGTCGAGAAGGTCTGCGGCATCCCTGCCAAGAAGTTCGAGGAAGTCGCGCAGCTGTTCTGCAGCACGTCCGGCCCCGAGAAGACCGGGACGATCACCTACGCGCTGAACCTCACGCAGCACACCAACGGCGTGGAGAACATCCGCGCGCTGTGCATGCTGCAGCTCCTGCTCGGCAACATCGGCCGACCCGGCGGCGGCGTTACGGCGCTCCGTGGCCACGCCAACGTGCAGGGCGCGACCGACCTCGAGCTGCTCTATCACGAGCTGCCGGGGTACATGGCCGTTCCGCTCCGCGACGCGCATCCGGATCTGAAGACGTATCTCGAGAAGGAGACGCCGAAAGGCGGCTACTGGACGAACAAGCCCAAGTTCTTCGTCAGCCTGCTGAAGGCCTTCTACGGCGATGCGGCGACCAAAGAGAACGACTTCGGCTACCAGTGGATCGCCAAGCGCGCGTCGGCGGACGCCTACAGCCATCAGCACATGTTCGTCGACATGTACAACGGCATCATCAAGGGCTTCCTCGCCGACGGCCAGAACCCGGCGGTGGGCGGCCCCAACGCCAAGCTCGCGCGGGCCGGCATGCAGCGGCTCGACTGGCTGGTCGTGGTGGATATCTTCCTGACGGAGACCGCCGAGATGTGGAAGGAGCCCGGCGTGAACCCGAAGGACATCAAAACCGAGGTGTTCTTCATTCCCGCCGCGCCGGCGGCCGAGAAGGACGGCAGCCTCACCAACACCATGCGCCTGATCCAGTGGCACGAGAAGGCGGTCGATCCTCCCGGGGACGTGCAGACGGACGCGCAGTTCGTGTGCACGCTCGCGCACCGTCTACAGAAGCTGTACGCGGGCAGCAAGAAGGAGCGCGACAAGGGGTTCCTTGCCGCGGACTTCAACTATGGCGCGAAGCCGGATCATCCCGACATGCTGGAAGTGCTGAAGGAGATCAACGGCGTCGCCACCGAGGAGATCAAGGACAAGGACGGCAAGGTCCTCTACAAGAAGGGCCAGCCCATCGCATCGTTCGGCCAGCTCACGGACGACGGCAAGACGACGTCGGGCTGCTGGATCTACACCGGCGTCACCGTCGAAGGCCCCGACGGAAAGATCATCAACAAGGCGGCCTCGCGCAAGCCGGCCGAGGGTACCGACTACCTGGCGCACGGCTGGGGCTTCGCGTGGCCGGCGAACCGGCGCATCCTCTACAACCGCGCATCGGCCGACCTCGAAGGCAAGCCGTGGAGCGAGAAGAAGAAGCTCATCTGGTGGGATCCGACGGTCGCGGCCGCGAAGCCCGAGGACAAGCCGGGCAAGTGGGTCGGCCTCGACGTGCCGGACTTCAACCCGCTCCTGGCCCCCGACGCCAAGAACGGCGACAAGCCCTTCATCATGCGCGCCGACCTCGTGGGCGGATTCTTCGGTCCGTTGAACGACGGGCCCTTCCCCGAGCACTACGAGCCGGTGGAATCGCCGACCAAGAATCTGCTCTCACGGCAGCAGATGAATCCCGTCGCGAAGATCTGGAAAGTCCCCGATCAGAAGAACGAGCTCGCGCCGGTGGGCTCCAAAGACTTCCCGTACGTCATCACGACGTACCGGCTGACCGAGCATCATCTCTCGGGCGTCATGTCACGGTACCTGCCGATGCTGGCGGAGCTGCACCACTCGCACTTCGCCGAGATCAGCCACGAGCTGGCCAAAGAGCTCGGGATCGAAAACGGCGAAAAGGTGACGGTGCTGAGCCCGCGCGGCAAGGTGCACGTCACCGCGATGGTCACCAATCGCCTCAAGCCGTTCACGATCGACGGCAAGACCGTGCACCAGATCGGCGTGCCGTGGCACTGGGGCTGGAAGGGCGTCGATCAGCTGCCCGGCAGCAAGGGCGACATCACCAACGACCTGTCGTCCACGGTGGGCGATCCCAACGTCTTCATCCAGGAGACGAAGGCCTTCGTCTGCAACGTGAAGAAGGGGGTGGTGTAGCCATGGCGCGCACGCTCGCGATGTTCACGGACACGTCACTGTGCATCGGCTGCCGAGCCTGCCAGGTGGCGTGTAAGCAGTGGAACGAGCTCGGGCTCGAGACGCCCGAGTGGACGGGCACGTACCAGAACCACGCCCACTTCACGGACAAGACGTATCGCCTCGTGCGATTCCTCGAGGTGCCCGGCGCGCATCCCAACGGCGACCTCGCCTGGCTGCTCATGTCCGACGTCTGCAAGCACTGCGCGCAGGCGGGCTGCCTCGAGGCGTGCCCGACCGGCGCGATCTATCGAACCGAATACGGCACCGTCAACATCAACCAGGACGTCTGCAACGGATGCCGCTACTGCGTCGCGTCCTGCCCGTTCGGCGTGGTCTCCTTCAACGAGCAGACCGGTACGGCGAAGAAGTGCACGTTCTGCAACGACCGCATCCACAACGGCCTCGGGCCCGCCTGCGCCAAGGCGTGCCCGACGGACTCGATCCAGTTCGGCTTCCGCGACGAGCTGGTGGCCAAGGCCACAAAGCGCGTCGAGACGCTGAAGGGGATGGGCTTCAAGGACGCGCAGCTCTACGGCGCCGACAGCAACGGCTTTCTCGGCGGGCTCAACGCGTTCTTCCTGCTCCTGGCGAAGCCCGCGTCGTACAACCTGCCGACCAATCCGCAACGTCCGCAGCGCAATGTCGTGGTCGACTCGCTGCTGTCGATCGGCTCGGCCATTCTCGTCGGCGTCGGCGCGCTCCTCGCGTTCCGCGAGCGCGGAAAGGGGGACGCCTAGATGCTGAAGATGCCCGGCTGGGAGATGCCGATCGTCTGGTACTTCTTCCTCGGCGGGATCGCCGGCGGCGCGTACTTCACCGCCGCCATCGCCGACAACTTCGGCTCGCGCCGCGACCACACCGTGGCGCGCGTGGGATACCTGCTGTCCTTGCCGCTGGTGGCCGTGTGTGGCCTGCTGTTGATCATCGATCTCGGCGTGCCGGCGCGGTTCATGAACATGATGCTGCACTTCAAGTTCTGGGACCCGATGTCGCTCGGCGCGTGGGTCGTCGGCGTCTTTGGCGCGTTCACCTTCGTGTCGTCGGTCCTGTCGTTCTCATCGTCGGAGTCGGTCGCCGCGCTTCGACGGAAGATCTCGCTGGTCGGCATGCTGTTCGGTTTCTTCCTGGCCGCCTACACCGGCGTGCTCCTCAGCAACTCGACGATGCCCTTCTGGGCGGACTCGCGTCTGATGGGCGCGCTGTTCCTGGCCTCCGGCGGCTCCACCGGCATGGCCGCGGTGGCGCTGATCATGTTCCTCACCGGCAGCTCGATCGGCGAGGCGTGGCACAAGATCGAGGTCGCCGACCGCTTCACGATGCTCATCGAGATGCTCGTGCTCGCGCTCTTTCTGGCGTGGCTCGGGTCGGCGGCGCAGCCGATCACCAGCGGCCACTTCGGGCCGCTGTTCTGGGGCGGGCTCGTCGGCGCCGGGCTGATCCTTCCGCTGCTGTTGAACCTGTTCGGCGGGCGTGTACGCGTGCTCGGCGCCGTGTCGGCCGTCCTCGTGCTCGTCGGCGGCTTCATCCTGCGCTACGTCGTCGTCATGTCGATCCAGGGCTAGTCCACGACTGAGACACTCCCGGGGGGCCGCATCGCGGCCCCCCTTTGTTACCGTGACCTGCCGCGTCCAGCAAACGCATGACTGATCTGCGCGAGGCGTGGCGTGATCTCCTCGCGCGACGGCGCGCGCTCGCCACGAGCCTCGCGCCGTATGCGGAGATGCTCGAGCGATGGAGCGCGTGGACGCCGCCGGGTCGCGCGCTGACGTGGTCGGTCGCGCGCTGCCGTGAAAGCTGGGCGCGCGGCGTGCCGCTGGCCGCCGAGGCGCCGCCGCCGATCGGCGTCGACGACGTCGAAGATCTGCTCGGCGCCGCCATGGAAGACGTCGCGGCGCTCGATTCCGCGCGCGCCGCGGCGCTGCAGCGTCTGGCCGGCGCCTGGGACGCGGGCGCGATCGGGCCGCAGGCGCTGCTGCCGAGTCGCGAGGGCATCGGTGAGGGTCGCGTCGAGAGCGCGAGCAATCTCGACACGGCGGCCGTGACGTTTCTCGCGTACGCGACCCTGCGCCCGGCGCTCGAGGCCTGGCTCGCGCCGGCGCGCCCGCACTTCGAGGGCGTCGACTGGAGCCGCGGCGTCTGTCCGTTCTGCGGCGCGCCGCCCGGCTTCGCCGACGTCATCGAAGGAGGCCATCGTCGCCTCTCCTGCCACTTCTGCGGCGGCGCGTGGGGCTTCGCCAAGCTGCGCTGTCCTCTGTGCGGCGTGGAGGGCACGAAGGATCTCCGTCGACTTCAGGCCGAGGCCGAGGACGCGGGGTATGTCATCACGGGCTGCCGCGTGTGCCGCGGCTATCTCAAGGAACTCGATCGCCGCGAGCGGTGGAACGGCGGACCGCCGGTGCTCGAAGACTGGGCCTCGCCCCATCTGGATCTCGTCGCGCGTCGAGAAGGCTTCGCCAAGCCGGTCCCGGCCCTCCTCGACCTTCGCGCGGCACCCGGTCCCGGAGCAGGTTGATCGGCAGTTCCCGCTCAGCGCATCGGGAATGTGGTAAACTCCCGATGCGGTTGGCGTTTTAGCGCATGCACCCGCATCTACAGAGTGTCGCGATCGTCGGCTACGTCTGCGCCATGGGGCTGGCGCTGGCGCATCTCGTCCAGCGGCAGCCGCTCGCGCACCGTCTCGCCGTACTGAGCACGCTGATCGGATGGATCGCCCACACCCTGGCGCTCGTGATGCTCGCCATCGAGCTCGGCCGCCCCCCGCTCGGCACCTTGTCGAATGCCGTGTCCGTCGTCGTCTGGGTCGTGGTGCTGCTGGAGCTGCTCGTGGAGCGCCGGTCTGGCGTGACCGTGCTGGGCGCGTTCGTGTTGCCGGTCGTGGTGGTGCTGAGCCTCAAGTCGTCGGTCGCGCGTCCCGCCGCGCTGGCGCCGGCGCTCGGCAACGCATGGATCTGGATCCACATCGTTCTGGCCCTGATCGGCATCGCCGCGTTCGTGCTCAACTTCGCCGGCGCGATCATGTACCTGCTCCAGGACCGGCAGATCCGCGCGAAGCGCCCCGGCCGGTTCTATCACCGCCTGCCGCCGCTCGAGACGCTCGACCACTGGACGTATCGCGCGCTGGCGCTCGGGTTTCCGTTCCTGACGACCGGCCTGATCCTCGGTGCGGTCTGGGCGCGCACGGCGTGGGGCAGCGTCTTCGCCTTCGACCCGCTCGCGTTCTTCTCGGTCGTGGCCTGGGTGATCTACGCCGGCACATTGGCCGGCCGCGCCGCGGGTGGATGGCATGGCCGGCGCGCCGCCTACTTCGCGATTGCGGGCTTCGTCGTCCTGGTCCTCACGCTCGGCGCCGGGCTGTTCCTGCCGGGGCGGCACGGCGCCTGATGGCGCTCTTCGCGGCGGGCATCAGTCACAAGAACGCGCCGTTGGCGCTGCGCGAGCAGCTCGCGGCCGACGAGGACAAGGTGCGCGAGGTGCTGCGCGATCTCGTGGCCGGCGGCGCGCTGCGCGAGGCGGTGATCCTGTCGACGTGCAACCGGGTCGAGGTGTACGGCGTCGCCGAGGTACCCGGCGAGGCGCGCGCGCTGGCGTTTCGTCATCTGTGCCGGCAGCGTGGCGTCGAGGCCTCGGCGGTCGAGGCGGCGCTCTACACCCACACCGAAGACGACGCGATCCGCCACGCGTTCCGCGTAGCCGCCAGCCTCGACTCGATGATGATCGGCGAGCCGCAGATCCTCGGCCAGGTGAAAGACGCCTTCGCGCTTGCCCAGGCGTGCGAGGCGGTCGGTCCCGCGCTGCACACGCTGTTCACGCAGGCCTTTGCGGTCGCCAAGCGCGTTCGCACCGAGACCGACATCGCGCGCCATGCGGTCTCCGTGTCCTTCGCCGCCGTCGAGCTCGCGAAGAAGATCTTCGCCGGGCTCACCGGGCGCGCGGTGCTGCTCGTCGGCGCTGGCAAGATGAGCGAGCTCGCGGCCAAGCACCTCGTCGAGCAGGGCGCGTTTCCGATCTACGTGGTGAACCGGACGTGGACGCGCGCGCAGGAAATGGCGCGGGCGCTCTCGGGCACGCCCGTGCCCTTCGCCGAGCTCGCCACCGTGCTGGCCGCGGTCGACATCGTCATCACGTCGACGGGCGCGCCGATGCCGATCGTCACCCGCGACATGGTCGCCGACGTCGTGCGGGGCCGGGGCACGCGACCGCTGTTCTTCATCGACATCGCGGTGCCGCGCGACGTCGAGCCGGGCGTCGAAGCCCTGGGCGACGTCTATCGCTACGACATCGACGACCTGAAGTCGGTCGTGGACGCGAACATTCGCGAGCGGCTGCGCGAAGCGCAGCGCGCCGAGGCGCTGGTCGAGCGCGAGGTGAGTAAGTTCCGGGCGCGGCTGGGCGACGTCGAGGTGATTCCGACGATCGTGTCGTTGCGCGAACGGCTCGAGGACATCCGCGCCGGCGAGCTGCGCCGCGCCCTGGCCCGCCTTCCCGACGCCTCGCCGGAGACGCGCGCGGCGCTGGAGGCGATGTCCACGGCCATCGTGAACAAGATCCTGCACGCGCCGATCACGAAGCTGCGCGAGTCGTCGCGCGCGGGCTCGCACCGGTCCTGGCTGGAGGTGGTGAACGAGCTGTTCGGCCTGGGGCGGCGCCCGTGATCCGGCTGGCGACGCGCGGCAGTGCGCTCGCGCTGGCGCAGGCGCGGATGGTGGCTGACGCGCTGGTCGCGGGCGGCGCCCGCGTCGAGACGATCACCATCCGGACGGAGGGCGATCGTCGCGCGGACGCGCGGCTGGCCGCCGTGGGCGGCAAGGGACTGTTCGTGCGCGAGATCGAGCACGCGCTGCTGCGCGGCGAGGCCGACGTTGCCGTGCATAGCCTCAAGGACCTGCCGGCGGAGCTGCCCGACGGTCTGACGCTCGCGGTGTTTCCCGAGCGCGAGGACCCGCGCGACGTCCTGGTGACGCGGGCGCCCGGCGCTCTGGAAGATCTGCCCCGCGGAGCGGTCGTCGGCACGTCGAGTCCCCGCCGGCGGGCCATCGTGCTCTCGCTGCGAGCCGATCTCGTCGTGACGCCGATCCGCGGGAACGTTGACACGCGGCTCGCCAAGCTCGCCACCGGCGAGTGGGCGGCCGTGCTCCTGGCCGCGGCCGGGCTGCGGCGGCTGGCGCTGACGCCGCGGTATACGACGCCGCTGCCTGCCGAGGTCTTCGTTCCGGCAATCGGTCAGGGTGTGCTCGCCGTGCAAGCCCGCGCGGACGACGCCGCGACCCTCGCCGCGCTCGCGCCGCTCGATCACGCGGCGACGCGCGCGTGCGCACTGGCCGAGCGGGCGTTTCTCGCGCGCCTCGGCGGCTCGTGCGTCACCCCCATGGCCGCCCACGCGCGCTACGCGAGCGGACGAGTCGTCATGGACGCGATCGTCGCCAGCGAGGACGGCCGCGAGGTGCTGCGCGAGCGCGGCGAGGGTTCGGCGGCGGCCGCGGACGCGCTCGGACGGCGCGTGGCCGAAGCGCTGCTCGCTCGCGGCGCCGCCACGGTGGCCGCGCTGCGCCCGGCGGAGGTGGGCGGTGGACGCTGATCGCGGCGCGCCGCCCCGGTCGTCGTCCGCGCGCCATCGCGCCGCGGAGCGTGAGACGGCGCGCGCCCTGGCCGGCCGGACGATCGTCGTGACACGGGCGGCGGCGCAAGCCCAGCGCTTCACGCAGCTGCTCGAAGCGGCCGGCGCCCGCGTGATCGAGGCGCCGGCGATCGTGATCGGGCCGCCGGCGTCGTGGGAGCCGCTCGACACCGCGCTGCGGGCGCTGCCCACCTTCGGCTGGCTCGTGTTCACGAGCGTCAACGGCGTCACGATGGTGGATCGTCGACTGAACGACCTGGGCCTCACCTGGTCGACGGTCGCCGAGCGTCGCGTTGCTGCGATCGGCCCGGCCACCGCGGATGCGCTGCGCGAGCACGGTGTCCGCGTGGGCGTCGTACCCGCCGAATACCGCGCCGAAGGCCTCGTGGAGCGTCTGCGCGGGCTCCTCGCCGCCGGCGATCGCGTCCTGCTGCCGCGTGCGGCGCAAAGCCGAGACGTACTGATCACTGGACTGCGCGCGCTCGGCGTCGACGTCGTCGAGGTGCCGGCGTATGCGACGCGGCGCGCGGAGGGAAGCGGCGCGGGGCTCGGCGAGGCGCTGAGCGCGGGAGACGTCGACGCGGTGACGTTCACCTCGTCGTCCACCGCGCGCAACTTCGCCGAGATGTTCAGCGAGGCAGAGCGGCGCGCCTGGCGCGGCCGCGTCGCCATCGCGTCCATCGGGCCGATCACGGCCGCCACCGCCGCCGAGTACGGGATGGCGACCGACATCATGCCCACGGAGTACACGATCCCCGCTCTCGCTCGCGCAATCGTCGACTGGTTCGCGCGGATCCCCAAGCGCCCCGGCCCCCGGGGCGGAAGGAGCGACTGATGGCTCACGGCATGTTCCGTCCTCGACGCCTGCGCGAGAAGCCCCTGGTTCGCAAGCTCGTGCGCGAGACGGCGCTGTCGGTCGATGACTTCATCTACCCGTTGTTCGTCGTGCACGGACGCGGCGTGCGCGAGCCGATTGCGCCGATGCCGGGCCAGCATCGCTTCTCGATCGATGAGCTCGTCAAGGAGTGCAAGGACGCGGCCGGCATGGGGATCCCGGGTGTGCTGCTGTTCGGCATCCCGTCGGAGAAAGACCCGCGCGGCTCGGAAGCGTATGCCGACGACGGGATCGTGCAGCAGGCGGTGCGGGCGGTGAAGGACACGGTGCCGGACCTGCTCGTCATCACGGACGTGTGTTTGTGCGAGTACACCAGCCACGGCCATTGCGGTGTCGTCGAGGACGGCATGGTCAAGAACGATCCGACGCTCGAGCTGCTCGCGCGGACCGCCGCCTCGCACGCCGAGGCGGGCGCCGACATGGTGGCGCCGTCAGACATGATGGATGGACGCGTGGGCGCCATTCGCGAGGCGCTCGACGACGCCTCGTTCACCGAGACGCCGATCATGGCGTACTCGGCCAAGTACGCCTCGTGCTTCTTCGAGCCGTTCCGCGCCGCCGTCGAGTCGACGCCGCAGTTTGGCGATCGGCGCTCGTACCAGATGGATCCGGCCAATGCGCAGGAGGCGATGCGCGAGATCGCGCTGGACCTGGACGAGGGCGCGGACATCGTGATGGTCAAGCCGGCGCTGCCGTACCTCGACGTGATCTCGCGCGCCAAGCTCGAGTTCGGCGTTCCGCTGGCGGCCTATTCCGTCTCCGGCGAGTACGCGATGATCCGCGCCGCCGGTCAGCTCGGCTGGCTCGACGAGGAGCGCGCGATGCTCGAGGCGCTCACGTCGATCCGCCGGGCAGGCGCCGACATCGTCATCACCTATTTCGCCCGCCAGGCGGCGCGCCTGCTCGAGCGCGGACTCGGGGCGCGGTGACGAGACGGCGGTGAGGATCTCGGCGAAAGGCGAGTACGCGATCAAGGCGATGCTCGACCTTGCCCTGCAGCGCGAGCGCGGGTTGATTCCCATCCAGGAAATCGCCGAGCGGCAGTCGATCCCGCAGCGCTATCTGGAGCAGGTGCTCCTCTCGCTCAAGCGCGCTGGATTCCTCACCTCCAAGCGCGGCTCCGCCGGGGGATATCATCTGACGCGCGATCCGGGCGAGATCACGGTTGGCGCCGTCCTGCGTGCGGTGGAGGGCACCCGCGCGGCGTTTGTCGCCAACGCATCGCCCGATCTCGCGGACCTCTGGCTGGAAATTTCCGAAGCCGTCTCGAAAGTCGTCGATCGGATCACGTTCGGGGAGCTCGTCGCGCAAGCGCGCGAGCGGCGCAGTCACGCTCGACCGATGTATCACATCTAAGGGAGGTGCGAGCCGCAGGACGTGGTGGGGTTGGGGCCCCACCGTCCGAGGCGAGCATATAGATGGACGGACCCATGACGATCCATGACTCGGTGCTGGACCTGATCGGCGGTACCCCGCTGGTGCGGCTGCGCAAGCTGCCGCGACCCGGCGGCGCAACGGTCGTGGCCAAGGTGGAATCTCGCAATCCCGGCGGCAGCGTGAAAGACCGCATCGCGCTGGCGATGATCGAGGACGCCGAGGGCCGGGGGGTGCTCAAGCCCGGCGGCACGATCGTCGAGCCGACGAGCGGCAACACGGGAATCGGGCTCGCCATGGTGGCTGCGGTCAAGGGCTATCGCCTCATCCTGACCATGCCGGAGGACATGAGCGTGGAGCGCCAGCGGCTGCTCGCGCGGTTCGGCGCGGAGATCCATCTCACGCCCGCCATCGAGGGCATGTCCGGCGCGGTGTTCGCGGCCGAAGAGCTGGTGCGCGAGCATCCGGGGTATTTCATGCCGCAACAGTTCCAGAACCCCGCCAATCCCGCCGTGCATCGACGCTCGACCGCGCTCGAGATCCTGGCCGCCGTCGGCGGCCGGCTCGACGCCTTCGTCGCCGGCGTCGGCACCGGTGGCACGCTCACGGGCGTCGGTGAGGTGTTGAAGGAAAAGATTCCCGGCGTCGTGCTCGTCGCCGTCGAGCCGGCGAAATCGCCCGTGCTGGCCGGCGGCACCCCGCGGCCACACGGCATCCAGGGCATCGGCGCCTCGTTCGTGCCCGGTGTGTTGAACCGCGCGATCATCGACCGCATCGTGGCCGTGAAGGACGAGGACGCGACGGCGTGGGCGCGCCGACTCACGCGCGAGGAGGGGCTGCTCGCGGGCATCTCGGCCGGAGCCGCCGTCTGGGCGGCCTGCGACGTGGCGGCCACGATGGCGCCCGAGCAGCTCGTCGTCACCGTGCTGCCCGACACGGGCGAGCGTTACCTCAGTCTCGGGTAGGAGGCCGCCTCGATCATGGCCGTCACCGTGTACATTCCGACGCCGTTTCGCCGTGCGACGGGCAACCGCGATCGCATCGAGGTGCGCGCCAAGGACGTGCGCGCGATGCTGGACGAGCTCGAGGCCGCTCACACGGGGCTCAAGGGCCTCGTGCGCAGCGACAGCGGCGAGCTGCACCGGCACGTGTCGATCTACGTGAACAGCGAGGCCATCGACGGGCTCGGCACGCCGCTCAAGGACGGCGACGAGGTCGCGATCATTCCCGCGCTCGCGGGTGGCGCATGCTGATCACCGCCGACGAGCTCGCGGCGATCAAGCGGCAGGCCGTCGCGGAGTATCCCAACGAGTGCTGCGGCGTCATCCTCGTCCGCGGCGCCGAGCGCCGGCACGTGCCGTGCCGGAACGTGCAGGACCAGATGCACGCGCGCGATCCGCTCACGTTCCCGCGCACGGCGCGCAACGCCTACTACATGGATCCGCTGGACGCGCTGCGGCTCAACCGGCTCATGGACGAGGGCTACGCGTTCGCGGTGATCTATCATTCCCATCCCAACGCCGGCGCGTACTTTTCCGAGACCGACCGCGGCCAGGCGCTCATCAAGGGCGAGCCGGCGTACCCGGGCGCGGTCTACGTCGTCGTGTCGGTCGTCGGGCCCGAGGTGCGCGCGATCGCCGCGTATCGTTGGAACGCCGAGCGGCGTGTTTTCGAGCGCGCCGACGACGGCGACCTCGACCCGGCGGAGCCGACGACCTCGCGGCGCCTTTTGGCCGCGGCCGAGCGGCGTATTCCGGGCGGCGTGAACAGTCCCGTACGCGCCTTCCGCTCGGTCGGCGGCGAGCCGCGGTTCATCGCGCGCGCCGAGGGGGCGCGGCTCTGGGACGCCGACGGCCGCGCGTACCTGGACTTCGTCGGCTCGTGGGGGCCGCTGATCCTGGGTCACGCGCCCTCGGCCGTGGTCACCGCGGTGACGGCGGCGGCCCAGCGCGGCACGAGCTACGGAGCGCCCACCGCGGGCGAGCGCGATCTCGCGTCGGCGATCGCCGCCGCGTATCCATCGATGGAGATGGTGCGTCTGGTCTCCTCCGGGACCGAGGCCGCCATGAGCGCCATCCGCGTCGCGCGCGGCGCGACGGGCCGCGACCTCCTCGTAAAGTTCGACGGCTGCTATCACGGCCACGCCGACAGCCTGCTCGTGAAGGCGGGGTCGGGCGGCGCCACGTTCGGCATTCCCGACAGCCGCGGCGTGCCCGCGGCCCTCGCCGCGCTCACGCTGACGCTGCCGTTCAACGATGTCGCGGCCGTGCGCGAGCTGTTCGCGGCGCGCGGCTCGGAGATCGCCGCGCTCATCGTCGAGCCGGTGGCCGGCAACATGGGGGTGGTCGCGCCGGCGCCCGGCTTCCTGGCGGCGCTGCGAGAGGTGACCACGCAACACGGTGCGCTGCTGATCTTCGACGAGGTGATCACCGGTTTCCGCGTCGCGTACGGCGGCGCCCAGGAGCTATACGGTGTGCGACCGGACCTGACATGCCTGGGCAAGATCATCGGCGGCGGGCTGCCGGTGGGCGCCTACGGCGGCCGGCGCGACGTGATGGATCACGTGGCCCCGCTCGGCGCCGTCTACCAGGCGGGCACGCTGTCGGGCAATCCGCTCGCGGTCGCGGCGGGGCTCGCCACGGTGCGCGCGCTGGAAGACCGCAAAGCCTACGCGCAGCTCGACGCGCTCGGCGCGCGACTCGAGCGGGGCCTGCACGATGCGGCCGACAAGGCCGGCGTGCCGTTCGCGGTCAACCGCGTCGGCTCGATGCTCACCGGCTTCTTCTGCGCCGGTCCCGTGCGCGACTATGCCGCCGCGAAGACGGCCGACACGGCGCGCTACGCGCGCTTCTACCACGCGATGCTCGACCGCGGCGTCTACCTGGCGCCCTCGCAGTTCGAGGCGGCGTTCGTCTCGCTCGCGCACGGCGACGCCGACCTCGATCACGCCGCGGGCGCGGCCGCCGACGCAATGGCCGCGGCGGTGTGAGCGGCCAAATCCGCTAGACGAACGCGAACGGCTCGTGTATATATTCACGAGCAATCCAGGTCGCTTTCTCGGGAGGGCGTGCGACTGTCGATGGCGGCAAAGGCAGGCGTGGGGGCGCTGGGCGTCGTTCTCCTCGCCGTCCTGATCTTCCTCGCGGTGTCGTCGTGGAGTCGCCAGCCTGCCGCCGCTGCTCGGCCCTCGTCGCAGCCGATCAACTTTCCGCACAACACCCACGTCCAGACGTACAAGATCGACTGTCAGTACTGCCATGCCGACGCGCGGCGGTCGGAATACGCGGGGCTGCCGTCGGTGGAGCGGTGCCTGGGTTGTCACAAGATCGTGGCCGCCGACAAACCGGAGATCAAGAAGCTCGCGGAATACGGCGCCAAGGGCGAGCCGATTCCGTGGACGCGCATCTACAAGGTGCCGGAGTTCACGTACTTTCCGCACAAGGCCCACGTGCAGTTCGGCGTGCGCTGCCAGACGTGTCACGGTCCGGTGGAGACGATGACGACCGTCTCGGCCCGCACCGGTCCGACGCTGGTAAACGATCTCCTGAACGTCGCGGGCTTCCGGGCCGCGCCGCCGCCGCTGTCGATGGGCTGGTGCGTCGAGTGCCACCGGGAGCAGAACGCCACGCGCAACGCGCACGCGCCGCTCGACTGCGTCGCATGTCATCACTGAGGTGGGCCGCGTGAGAGCAACCGTATGAAGCGACGCGACTTCTTCAAGATCGTGGCCACGACCGGTGCCGCGGCGGCCGCGGGCGGCTGCCAGCAGGCGACGGAGGCCATCCTGCCGCTCGTCGTGCCCAACGAGCAGCTCGTGCCCGGCGTCGCGTCGTGGTTCGCGACGGTGTGCCGGGAGTGCCCGGCCGGATGCGGCGTGCTCGCCCGCAACCGCGACGGCCGCGTCGTGAAGCTCGAGGGCAACCCCGATCATCCCGTCAATCGCGGCGGCCTGTGTATTCGCGGCCAGGCCGCGCTGCAGGGGCTCTACCATCCGGACCGCTTTGCCGGCCCGCAGCGGCGTGACGGCACGCTGCTGAAGGCGCTGGGATGGGACGACGCGCTCAAGGCGCTGGCCGAACGGCTCACGGCCGCGCGGGCCGCCGGCAAGGCGCGCGGCGTGGCGCTCGTCAGCCAGCTCGAGACGAGCAGCCTTGGCGCGCTGATGGACCGCTTCACCCAGGCGCTCGGCGCCCGTCCACGCGTGGCCTTCGAGCCGTTCGGCCACGAGGCGATCCGCGCGGCCAATCGCGCCGCGTTCGGACGGGACGCCGTGCCGTACTACGCGTTCGAGGACGCGCAGGTCATCGTGAACTTCGGCGCGGATTGGGTGGAGACGTGGATCAACAACGTCGCGCTGCCCGCCGGCTACGTCCGCATGCACGGATTCCGCGAAGGCCGCACGGGGACGTATGTCCATGTCGAGCCACGCCAGTCGCTGACCGCGTCGAACGCCGACGAGTGGGTCCGTAACGCGCCGGGCACCGAGCTCATGCTCGCCGCCGCGCTGTTGAAACTGATCGGCGGCGAGGGCGGTGACCGCGCGGCGGCCGGCACCGTCGGACAGGTCGATCCCAAGCAGGTGGCCGACGCCGCCGGTGTGCCGTACGAGACGCTCGTTCGCCTCGCGAACACGCTCACGCGCTCCAAGCCGAGCCTCGTCATTGCCGGCGGCGCCGCAGGCAGCGGACCCGACGCGACGTCGCTGCAGTACGTCGTCTCGCTGCTGAACGCCGCCCTCGGCAACGTCGGCAAGACCGTGCGCTTCGGTCCCGATTGGGCCTACGGCAAGGCGACGCCGTACGCCGAGGTCACCCGGCTGGTCCAAGCCATGGGCGCGGGCGAGATCGAGGTGTTGCTGCTCGGCCCCGGTGTCAACCCCGCGTTCACGCTGCCCGGCGGGCTCAAAGCCGCGGACGCCATACGCAAGGTGCCGTTCGTGGTGTCGTTCGCCAACCAGCCGGACGAGACGACGGCGCTCGCGCACCTGGTCTTGCCCGACACGCACTGGCTCGAGTCGTGGGGGGATTACTCGCCGCGCGAAGGCATCAACGGCCTCATGCAGCCGACGATGAAACCAATCCGCGACTCACGTCCGATCGGCGACGTGCTGCTGGGCGTGGCGCGCGCCGTGCTGGGCACCGAGCAGGGCAAGGGCCCGCTCCCGTGGGCGGGCTTCGAGCCGTACTTGAAGCAGGCGTGGGAGCCGCTCGTGAAGGGCGATCTCGCGGCCGCGCAGCGCCAGGGAGGTGTCTGGCGCGACGTTCCCGCCGCCGCCGTCGGCGCCGCGAAGTCCCAGGCGGTGAGCGTGGCGCCGGCGAAGCTCGAGGGCGACGCCAACGGCTATGCGCTGCTCGCCTTTCCATCACTGCGCATGTACGACGGTCGCGGAGCCTCGCGGGCCTGGCTGCAGGAGGCGCCCGACCCGGTCACGTCCGTAGCGTGGGACGCGTGGGTGGAGATCGCCACCGAGACGGCGACGACGCTCGGCATCGAGCGCGGTGACGTCGTGCGGGTGACCTCGCCGCACGGGGCCATCGAGCTGCCGGCCTATCCGACGCCCACGCTGCACCCCAAGGCGGTCGCCATTCCGATCGGCCATCGGTACGCGCGCTATCACGCGCCGCGCTACGTCGGTAATCCCGCGACGCCGCAGAATCCGGTCGCCCTGCTGTCCGGTGCGCCCGAGGCGGTCGGCGGCGGCGTGCAATACCTCGGTGTGCGCGTCACGCTCGCCAAGACCGGCGCGCGGCGGCCGCTCGCCGTGCTGCAGGCGACGTTCGATCAGGATCACCGGGAGCTCGCGCGCCACGTCGAGCTCGGCGCCGCGCGCGAGCAGGCGCTTCGCGGCACGACGGAGGCGCACGAAGCGATCACGATGTATTCCAACCAGGCGTATCCCGGTTATCGCTGGGGCATGGCGGTGGACGTCGACGCCTGCCTGGGGTGCGGCGCGTGCGTCGTCGCATGCCTGGCCGAGAACAACATCCCGGTCGTCGGCAAGGCCGAGGCCGCGTACGGACGGCAGCTGCACTGGCTGCGCGTGGAGCGGTGGTTCGAGGACGGGAAGAAGGCCGAGGCGCCGAACTTCTTCATGCCGATGTTCTGTCAGCACTGCGAGGTCGCCCCGTGTGAGCCCGTCTGTCCGGTCTTTGCCGCCTACCGGACCGAGGAGGGGCTGAACGGTCAGGTCTACAACCGGTGTGTCGGCACGCGGTATTGCGGCAACAACTGTCCGTATCACGTGCGCCGCTTCAACTGGTACAACTACGACTTCCCAGAGCCGCTCGACGTGCAGCTGAACCCCGACGTCACCGTTCGCCAGCTCGGGGTCATGGAGAAGTGCACGATGTGCGTGCAGCGCATCATGGCCGGCAAAGACCACGCGCATCGCGATGCCAAGCGCCCCGTGCGCGACGGCGACATCCAGACGGCGTGCCAGCAGACGTGCCCGACGCAGGCGATCACCTTCGGCAATCTGAAGGACGATGGCAGCGCGGTGTCCAAGCTCACCCACTCGCCGCGCGCCTATCAGGTGCTGGACGAGCTGGGGACGCGGCCGGGCGTTAGCTATCTCAAAAAGGTCGTGCGCGAGCAGGCCGGCGGCGCGCCCGCGCCGCGCGCGAAGGGGCACGCGTGAGCGTCATCGGCGAGCGCCGCGAGGTCCACCTGGCCACGCCGAGCTACGGCGACGTCAACCGCGATGTACTCGCCACGCTGCGGACGCCGGGCAGCCTCTATTTCGCGTGGATGTGCATCGTCGGGCTCCTGCTGACGTGCTTCTTCCTGGCCTGGGGCTACCAGATCTACGTCGGCATGGGCGCCGCCGGCAAGCGGACGCCGCAGATGTGGGCGATGTACATCACGACGTTCGTGTTCTGGATCGGTATCGGCCACGCGGGCACGCTGATCTCGGCCGTCCTCTATCTGTTCCGCGCGCGCTGGCGCACGTCGATCTACCGCGCCGCCGAAGCCATGACGATCTTCGCGGTCATGACCGCCGGCCTGTTTCCGCTCATCCACGCCGGACGGATGTGGTTCGCGTACTTCCTGCTTCCGTATCCGAACCAGCGGTACCTCTGGCCGAACTTCAAGTCGCCGCTGGTGTGGGACGTGTTCGCCATCTCGACGTATCTGTCGATCAGCACCGTCTTCTTCATCGTCGGTCTCGTGCCTGACATCGCGGCCCTGCGCGACGGATCCATCGGCTGGCGGCGGCGCATCTACGCGATGCTCTCGCTCGGCTGGGAAGGCTCGGACACCCAGTGGCGGCATTACCGCCGCGCGTATGGGCTGCTCGCGGCCTTTGCGACGCCCCTCGTGCTCTCCGTGCACAGCGTCGTGTCGTGGGACTTCGCGATGGCGCTCGTCCCCGGCTGGCACTCGACGCTGTTCGCGCCGTTCTTCGTCGACGGCGCCATCTTCTCCGGTTTCGCCATGGTGCTCGTGCTGGTGTTGCCGATGCGGTATTTTTTCCGACTCGAGGCCTATGTCACCGACCGGCATCTCGACATGATGGCCAAGCTCGTGCTGGTGACCGGCCTCGTGCTCACGTACTTCTACGTCTGCGAGCTGTTCACCTCGTGGTACAGCGGCGATCACATCGAGAAGGCCTCGCTGTTCTGGCGGCTCACCAGCAGCTACGCCTGGGCGCTGGCCACGATGTACTTCTGCAACTGCGTGGCGCCGCTCATCCTGTTCTGGAAACCTGCGCGCACGAACCCGGTGATCCTGTACATCGTCTCGATTCTCGTGCTGATCGGCATGTGGTTCGAGCGCTTCAACATCATCGTGCCGTCCCTCGGCCACGACTTCTATCCCTACAGCTGGGGCATCTACGTGCCGACGGTCACGGACTCGACCATCATCATCGGCAGCTTCGCGTGGTTCTTCTTGCTGTTCCTCGGCTTCATCAAGCTGATGCCTTCGCTGTCCGTCGTCGAGGTGAAAGAGACGCTGCCGCCTCCCATGAAAGACCCGGCGCATGCCGCCCACCACTGAGACGGTTGTGGGCGTCTTCGCCCACGTCGACACCACCGTGCGCGCGCTGGAAGAGCTGCGCGCGAAGGGGTATCACGACCTCACGGTCTACACGCCGGTGCCGGTACACGAGATCGAGGACGTGCTCGAGCGTGACCGTCCGGTGAGCCGCGTGCGGATCTTCGCGCTGCTGGGAGGCCTGCTGGGACTCGCGTCGGCATGGCTACTCACGCAGTGGACGTCCCTGCAGTGGGGCCTCTTCGTCGGCGGCAAGCCGCCGATCGGCCTGCCCGTGAGCCCGCCGTACGTCGTGATCATGTTCGAGATGATGGTCTTGTTCGGCGGCGTCGCGACGGTCATCGGCATGGTGGTCCTCGGGCGATTGCCACGGTTGCGACGCTCGCCGAGCTTCGACCCGCGCTTCACCAACGACCGCTTCGGCGTGGCCGTGCACTGTGCGCCCGCGCGCGGCGGGTCCGTCCGGGACATCCTGCGCGCCGCCGGTGCCGACGAGGTGCGGCCGTGAAGTACGTCTTCATCCTCGTCCTCGGCTGTATCGGCGCCGCCGCCGGATTGATGGGCGCGATCATCGGCTATCGGTGGCTGCACGACATGGCGCAGACGCCGCGGATCGTGACGGGCGAGCGTCTGTTCACCATGCCGACCGGCGTCGTTGCGCGGGGCGGGGAGGCGATCATCCCAAAAGAGCAGCGCGACGTCGCGGCCAAGGTGCCGAACCCCGTGAGGCCTTCGCCGGACTCGATCGCCGTCGGCCGTGATCGCTTCACCACGTTCTGCGTGCCGTGCCATGGCCCTGAGGCGAAGGGTGGCGTGACCGGACCGGTCGCGACGAAGTTCATCCCGCCGCCGGATCTGACCAACGCCGAGCTGCAGCGCCAGCGGACCGACGGCTACTGGCACAGCTACATCGTGGTCGGCGGCGCCGTCATGCCCGCGTACGGTGAGGCGGTGTCGTCGCAAGAGGCGTGGCACATCGTGAATTACCTGCGCTCGCTCGCGCCAGCCGGCGGCGCGGGCCGGACGGCGACCAAGCCGTGACGCCGGTCTGGGGCGTGCTCGCGGCGATCGGTGCCGTCGCGTTCCTGCTCGGCGCCCGCTCGGCCGATGCGCCGGCCGCGTGGTCGATCTATCTCGTCAATCTCGTGTTCTGGTCAGCGCTGGCCGTCACGGGCCCTGCGATCGCGGCGATGATGCAGCTGACCGAGGCCCGCTGGTCGCCGAGCGTGCGGCGCATCTCGGTCACCACCGTCGGGTTCCTGCCGGTGTCGTTCATCCTGCTCATCGTGCTGTTCGTCGGCCGCGACGTGCTCTACTCCTGGGTCTCGCATCCGATCGCCGTGAAGGCCGCGTGGCTGAACACGAAGTTCTTCTTCGCGCGCACCCTCATGCTCGCCGCCGCGCTCTTCCTGGTTTGCTTCGCGTTCGCGGCCGCAATCCTGCGCGACACCGTCCCGCCCGGCGACGAGCGCGTTCGCCTGTACCGCAATCGCCTGGCCACGCTGCTGCTGTTCCTCTGGGTCATCACGGTGTCGCTGTGGGGCTTCGATCTGCTGATGTCGCTCGACCCGCGCTGGTACAGCGGCCTGTTCGGCGGCTACTTTGCGGTCAGCTCGCTGTACACGGCGTTTTGCTTGCTGGCGATCCTGGCGGTGCGGGCCAACGCACGCGGGCTGGCGGCCATTCCGCCCTCGGCCGTGCAGGACGTGGCGAAGCTGCAGTTCGCGATGTCGATCATGTGGATGTACTTCTTCTGGTCGCAGTATCTCGTCATCTGGTACGGCAACGTGCCGGTGGAGACGCGCTTCTTCGTCCATCGGTTCTTCCTGCAGCCCTGGCAGACGCTCGCCTGGGTGATCTTCGCCGTCGGCTGGCTCATCCCGTTCTCGTACCTGGTCAAGCGCCTGACCGGCCGTCCGCCGCAGCGTCATGGCCCACTGGTCGTCGTCGCCATCATGGGCCTCGTGGCGATCTTCCTCGAGCGCGTCTTCGTCGTGTTCCCGTCGGTGTCGCCGCAGAGCCGGCTGCCCTTCGGCGTGCGCGACCTGCTCGTCACGCTCGGCTTCCTGGCGCTGTTCGTCCTCAGTCGTCGCCTGTACATGCAGCGCGTGCGCCCGGTCTTCAACCTGCCGCACCCGACTCATTGATAATGATGGGGGCCCCGAAATGGCCCCCATACCCCCAACCGCTCGACGCGGCCCCTCACCCCGCGTAGTACACTTTCGCGCATGCTGTCCGTCGAAGCGGCGCAGGCAGAAATCCGCGGACGCGCGCGACCGCTGCCCACGGAGCGTGTCGACATCCTCGCGTCCCTCGGGCGTGTGCTCGCCGAGCCGGTCCGTTCGACGCGCCGCATTCCGCCGTGGCCGAACTCCTCGATGGACGGCTACGCGGTGCGCGCGAGCGACAGCCGCCCCGCGGCGACGCTGACCGTGGTCGATCGTGTCGTCGCGGGTAGCCTGCCGACGCGCGCGGTGGGCGCCGGCGAAGCCGTGCGCATCTTCACCGGAGCACCAATGCCGCCGGGCGCCGACGCCGTGATCCCTCAGGAAGACGTCGAAGCGCGCAATGGCGTGGTTGCGCTGCGCGGCGCCGTCGAGCCCGGCGCCTTCGTGCGGCCTGCCGGCGAGGACGTGCGCGAGGGTGACCTGGTGCTGGAGCCCGGCCGGCCGATCGGTGCGGCGGAGATCGGCATCCTGGCCACGCTCGGCCGCACGCAGGTGACGGTCGGACGGCGGCCCCGCGTGGCGGTGCTGTCGACGGGAACCGAGCTGGCCGATCTCGGCACGGAGCCGACGCCTGCACAGATCCCGAACTCCAACACCTATTCCCTCATGGCTCAGATCAGCGAAGCCGGCGGACTGCCGCTGAACCTGGGCGTGGCGCCCGACCGGCTCGAGGCGATCGCCGAGCGGATCAAGCACGGCATGGAAGCCGATGCGCTCGTGACCTCCGCGGGCGTATCGGTCGGCGAGCTCGACCTCGTTCGCGAAGCTCTGGTCAATGCCGGCGCGGAGCTGCATCTGTGGAAGGTCGACATGCGACCCGGCAAGCCGATCACGTTCGGCACCCTGGGTGAGCGACCCGTCTTCGGTTTGCCCGGCAATCCGGTGTCCGCCATGGTGACGTTCGAGCTGTTCGTGCGGCCGATGCTGCTGGCCATGCAGGGCCGGCGCGCGACGTCGCGGCCAAGCGTCAAGGCGACCGCCCTTCAGCCCATCGTCAATCGGGGCTCACGGCGAGGGTATCTAAGGGTCGTGCTCGAGGCGCGCGACGGCCGGTGGACGGCCCGGCTCACCGGCGATCAGGGGTCCGGAATCCTCCGCTCCATGGTCTCGGCCGATGGCCTGGCGGTTCTTGCCGGCGACACCACCGTCGCGGCTGGTGATGCCGTTGAAGTCATTGTATTGAGGGAGGTTAGCCGCTAGGTGCTTCGAGACCGCTCGAAGTAGGAACCCCGGCCTTTGACATCCTTTAATAGTGCGTGCTACGGTCGCGGTCCAATGAGTCGGATGCTCGTAGCGATCGCGACCCTGGGGTTGCTCGCAGCCGGTTGTGCCTCCCGCGGTTCACTGAAGCAGACGCAGCTCGAGGTGACGGGTCTGCGCACCGAGGTCGCCGCGCTCCAGCACTCCCACGAGGTACACCTGCGAGAGATTGCGCGGCTGGCCGCAGAGCTCCGGACGCTCGAGGGGCGCAACGCCGAGCTTCAGACCACACTTCGCGAGCAGTCGGCAGAGGCCGCGCGACTGCGGGCTCGGCTCGACGCCTCCGAGCAGGAGCTGCGTGAGGCGAAAGCACCGGCGCCCGCGGAAGCATCCAACTCGGCGAAAGCACCGGCGCCCGCGGAAGCATCCAACTCGGCGAAAGCACCGGCGCCCGCGCAAACATCCAATTCGGCGAAAGCGCCCACGCATACATCCGACTCGAAAGCGCCGGCGCCCGCGCAAGCATCCAACCCAGCGACGCCACGCGAGGGCGCGGCCGCGCCCGACGAGGCCCGACGCGAGTACGACGCCGGGATGGCGAACTTCCGCGCACGCGAGCACGGGCAGGCCGTGCTCGACTTCATGGACTTCATCGGCAAGTATCCGCAGCATCCGCTCGCGCCGAGCGCACAGTATTGGATCGGCGAGGCGTATTTCGTGCAGCGGGACTACCGCCAGGCCCTGGTCGAATTCGGGCGCGCGGTCGACATGGCGCCGTCGTCCTCGACGGCCGCCGATGCGCTCCTGAAAATCGGCCTGGCGCACACGAACCTTCGCGAGAATTCGCGCGCGCAACAGGTGTGGCAGCGCGTCGTCCAGGACTACCCGGCCAGCGAGTCGGCCGGCAAGGCTCGCGCCCTGCTGCGCGAGCACGCGGCGCGCCGGCCCTAGCGTATCCGCTGCGAGGCGTTGACCCTGCCTCGCGGCGAGCATCACACTCGCCACCCATGACGACCGCAGTTCATTGTCTTGTGCCCGACGATGCGTGCTATCCGACACGGCTCTGCGACCTCACGCCGGCGCCGCCGCTTTGGATCCGCGGCACGCTGGAGGAGGCCGATGGCCTCGCGGTCGCCATCGTCGGGTCGCGGCGCGCGACGCCCTACGGTCTCGAGGTCGCCGCGCAGCTCGCGCGCGATCTCGCCGCGCGCGGGATCACGATCGTGAGCGGCTTCGCGCGCGGAATCGACTCCGCGGCGCATCGCGCCGCGCTCGACGCGGGCGGACGCACCGTCGCGGTGCTGGGCTGCGGCATCGACGTCGCGTATCCGCCCGAGAACCGCCGACTGGCGGACGCGGTGGCCGCGAGCGGGGCGCTCGTCACGCAATTCGCGCCCGGCGTGGCTCCGTTGCCCTATCACTTTCCCACGCGCAACCGCACGCTCGCGGCGTTGGTGCTCGGCGTCGTCGTGGTGGAGGCTGCCGAACGGAGCGGCAGCTTGTCCACCGCTGGTTTCGCCGCCGATCTGGGACGCGAAGTGTACGCCGTGCCTGGCAAAATCACGTCACCAACCAGCGCCGGCGTTCATAGGCTCCTGCGAGACGGTGCTAGACTTGTAGAGACTTGGTGCGACGTCGTGCAAGAATTACCGAATGAATGGCGCCGTCACGTGCGTGACATCGGCGCAGCAACCATCGAGGCGGCGCGACCGTCGAAAGGGACTGATGAGGAGCGGATGTTGCAATTGTTGATGCGAGATGAGGCGCAGCACATCGAGCGGCTGATCGCTCGGGCGGGGATGGACGCCGCGCGTGCAGGCGCGATCCTCATGGAGCTGGAGTTGGGCGGGTGGGCCCGCCAGCTCGGTGGCCAACGCTGGATCGCCGTCGGCGCGCGGTCGGAGGGAGCCTAGCCGTGGCGAAGTCGCTCGTGGTAGTGGAGTCGCCGACGAAAGTGAAGACGATCCAGAAGTACCTGGACTCGAAATTCATCGTCAAGGCGTCGATGGGGCACGTGCGCGACCTGCCCAAGTCGCAGCTCGGCGTGGATCCCAAGAAGAATTTCAAGCCGAAGTACGTCATCTCGCCGACCAAGAAGAAGGTGCTCGACGAGCTGAAGAAGGCCGCCGAGAAGTCCGAGGCCCTCTACGTCGCGACGGACCCGGACCGCGAAGGCGAGGCGATCGGCTGGCACCTCGCCCAGGAGCTGCCGGTCGACAAGCGGAAGGTCTACCGCATCACCTTCAATGAGATTACCGAGCGCGCGGTGAAGGCCGCCTTCACCAGGCCGGGCAAGATCGACATGCATAAGGTCGACGCGCAGCAGGCGCGCCGCGTGCTCGATCGGCTGGTCGGGTACAGCCTCTCGCCGCTGCTCTGGGACAAGGTGCGCCGCGGCCTGTCCGCCGGCCGCGTGCAGTCGGTTGCCGTCCGCCTCATCGTCGACCGCGAGCGTGAGATCGAGGCGTTCGTGCCGGTCGAGTACTGGTCGCTGCATGCGACCCTCGCCGGCAAGAAGCCGCCGCAGTTCGAGGCCACGCTGCGCGAGGTGCGCGGCGAGAAGGCGTCGCTGGTCAACGAAGCCGACACGCGTGCGCTGATGACCGCGCTCGAGGGCCGGCCCTTCGTGGTGCGCTCGGTCACGCGCGGCGAGCGCCGCCGCAATCCCGCGCCGCCGTTCATCACGTCCACCCTGCAGCAGGACGCCGGCCGCAAGCTCGGGTTCTCGGCGAAGAAGACGATGACCGTGGCCCAGCAGCTCTACGAGGGCGTGGAGCTCGGTGAGGAGGGCGCGGTCGGCCTCATCACCTACATGCGGACCGACTCGGTGCGGATCGCGCAGGAGGCGCAGGCCGACGCGCGGCGCTGGGCGGGCGACCGTCTCGGCGCGGAGTACCTGCCGGACACGCCACCGGTTTACAAGTCGCGCGGCAGCGCTCAGGAGGCGCACGAGGCCATCCGTCCCTCGGACGTCGCGCGCGACCCCAAGTCCATGGCGCGCTTCCTCACCAAGGACCAGCAGGCGCTCTATCGGCTGATCTGGGAGCGGTTCCTGGCGAGCCAGCTCATGCCCGCCGTGTACGATACCGTGTCGGCCGACATCGAGGCCGGCGATTGCGTGTTCCGCGCGCAGGGCCAGACGATGAAGTTCAAGGGCTTCACCGCGATCTACGTCGAGAGCCGCGAGGACCACGAAGCCGTCGAGGACGAGACCGAGCGCCCGATGCCCGATCTGACCGAGGGCGAGACGCTGCGGCTCATCACGCTCGATCCGCGCCAGCACTTCACGCAGCCGCCGCCGCGCTTCACGGAGGCCTCGCTCATCAAGGCGCTGGAGGAGCTCGGCATCGGCCGGCCGTCCACGTATGCCTCGATCCTCGGCACGATCATCAACGATCGTGGCTATGTGCGTCGCGAGCGGCGCACGCTGTTTCCCACGGAGCTGGGCAAGGAGGTCACCGATCTCCTGAAGCCCTTCTTCGCCGACATCATGAACGTCGAGTTCACCGCCCAGATGGAGGAGGAGCTCGACAAGGTCGAGGAAGGCCAGATGTCGTGGGTGGAGACGGTCAAGGACTTCTACGAGCCGTTCAAGCGTGATCTGGCGGCGGCGAAGAAGGACATGCGCAACGTCAAGAAGGGCGAGGAGACGGGAGAAGCCTGCCCGGAGTGCGGCGAGCCCCTGCTCGAGCGCTGGGGCCGGATGGGCAAGTTCCTCGGCTGCTCCGGCTATCCGGACTGCCGCTACACCCGCAACCTCAATGGCGTCGAGCGCGCCGAAGACCAGCCGACCGACGAGACGTGCCCGACCTGCAGTAAGCCGATGGTCATCAAGCACGGCCGGTTTGGGAAGTTCATCGCGTGCTCCGGCTATCCGGACTGCAAGACGACCAAGCCGGTCACGCTCGGCATCAAGTGCCTGGAGCCCGGATGTGCGGGCGAGCTCGTGGAGCGACGCTCGAAGAAGGGCCGCACGTTCTTCGGCTGCTCCGCATACCCGAATTGCAAGTTCGTCGTCTGGCAGCGGCCGATCAACGAGCCGTGCCCGAAGTGCGAGGCGCCGTTCCTGACCGAGCGGGTGGCCAAGGGCCGCCAGGTCCGCACGTGCCCGCGCGAGGGCTGCGACTACAAGCAGGAGGCCGAGATCACCGTCGCATGAAGGCGCCGGTGACGGCGTTCCTGCGGCATCTCGACGTCGAGAAGCACGCTTCCCCCCATACGGTTCGCGCCTACGGGCGCGACCTCGACCACTGGGTCCGGTTCCTCGTCGCCCCAGCCGGCGCCGCGCTGGCGGGTGCCGCACCCGACGAGCGGCGCGTGCTCGAGGCCACGACGCGCGACGTCCGAGCGTGGTTGGCCGCGCTGCACGCGCGCGGACTCGATCCTGTGTCCGTCACGCGCAAGCTCGCCGCCATTCGGAGCCTCTATCGCTTCCTCGTGCGGCGCGGCGCGATGCAGCGCAATCCCGGCCGCGAAGTGCGGGCGCCGCGGCCGGCGCGGAAGCTCGTCACGTTCCTGCCCGCCGACGAGGCGAAGGCGGTGATCGACGCGCGCGGGCTCGGTGGTGAGGCGCGTGAGCGCGACGTGGCGGTGCTCGAGATGCTCTACGCGACCGGGCTTCGCGTGTCGGAGCTCGCGAGCCTCGACGTCGAAGCGCTCGATCGGGAGGCGCGAACCGTCCGCGTGCTCGGCAAGGGCAGCAAGGAGCGCATGGTGCCGTACGGCGCGCCCGCAGCCCGCGCGCTGGAGGCATATCTCGGCCGCCGTGCGAGCACGCGTGGGCCGGTCTTTGTCAATCACCGCGGCGGCCGGCTGACGCCGCGCTCGATTCACACGATCGTCCGCCGCGCCGCGCGCGCCGCCGGGCTCACGCGCCGCGTGAGCCCGCATACGCTGCGACACACCTTTGCGACCCATCTGCTCGATCGCGGCGCCGATCTCAGAGTGATCCAGGAGCTGCTCGGCCACAGCCGGCTCTCCACCACGCAGCGCTATACGCACGTCAGCACGGCGCAGCTTCTGAAGACCTACGAGGCCGCCCACCCTCGGGCCGCGGCCTCACGACCCTCGGCGCGATAAACCCGATACAATGACCGCGTGTTTCACGCGACGACGGTGCTCTGCGCCCGCCACCGCGGCAGCGTCGCCATGGCCGGCGATGGGCAGGTGACGATCGGCCAGACGGTGGTCAAGGCCGGGGCGCGCAAGGTGCGCAAGGTGCACGGCGACCGGGTGCTGGCGGGGTTTGCCGGCGCGGCCGCCGACGCCTTCACGCTGTTTGCGCGCTTCGAGGCCAAGCTGGAGGAGCATCGCGGCAACCTGCCGCGCGCCGCGGTCGAGCTCGCCAAGGACTGGCGCACCGATCGAGTCTTGCGCCGGCTGGAGGCGCTGCTGGCCGTGGCCGATCGCGAGCATTCCCTCATCGTGTCGGGCACGGGCGACGTCATCGAGCCCGACGACGGCCTGATCGGGATCGGCTCGGGCGGGCCCTACGCGCTCGCCGCGGCGCGGGCGCTCGTGGCCCATTCCGACCTCGACGCCAAGGCCATCGTCACGGAGGCGATGCGCGTGGCGGCGACGATTTGCATTTACACGAACGACCAGATCACCGTGGAAGCATTGTGAGCCACATACCATCTGGGACAGGCCATCCACGGTTCGAGCCGGGCGCGCGGTCCCCGCTACGATGACCAGCGCGAGCCTGACCCCCGCGCAGATCGTCGCCGAGCTCGACCGCTACATCGTCGGCCAGGCCAAGGCCAAGCGCGCGGTCGCGATTGCACTGCGCAACCGGTGGCGACGTCAAAACCTGCCGCCCGAGCTGCGCGACGAGGTGGCGCCGAAGAACATCATCATGATCGGCCCCACCGGCGTGGGAAAGACGGAGATCGCGCGGCGCTTGTCGCGGCTCGCGCAGGCGCCCTTCGTGAAGGTGGAGGCGTCGAAGTACACCGAGGTCGGCTACGTCGGTCGTGACGTCGAATCGATGATCCGCGACCTGACCGAGCTTGGCGTCAACATGGTGAAGGCCGAGCTCATGGCCCAGGTGCAGGAGAAGGCCGAGCGGCTCGCCGAGGACCGCCTGCTCGACCTGCTGCTGCCGCGCGTGGGCGCCGAGCCGTTCGGCAGCGCGTCGCTCGAGCAGGTCGGTCCCGGGGCCTCGCGCGAGGCGACGCTCGAGAAGCTGCGCTCCCAGCTACGCGCCGGGAAGCTTGACGAGCGGCTCGTGGAGCTGGAGACGCAGCAGCAGACGATGCCGATGATCGAGGTCCTGTCCGGCCAGGGCATGGAGGAGATGGGGATCCATCTCAAGGACATGCTCAGCAATATCCTGCCGACCAAGACCAAGCGCCGGCGCGTCCGCGTGGTGGAGGCGCGCAAGCTCCTCACCCAGGAGGAGGCGGCCAAGCTCGTCGACATGGAGGAGGTGGTCGCCCAGGCCATCCGGCGCGTCGAAAACTCCGGCATCGTCTTCCTCGACGAGCTCGACAAGGTGGCCGGCCGCCAGAGCGCGGCCCACGGGCCCGACGTCTCGCGCGAGGGCGTGCAGCGCGATCTGCTGCCGATCGTCGAGGGCTCGGCGGTCACCACCAAGTACGGCGTCGTCCGCACGGACCACGTGCTGTTCATCGCCGCAGGCGCGTTTCACGTCGCCAAGCCGTCGGACCTGATCCCCGAGCTGCAGGGGCGGTTTCCGATCCGCGTCGAGCTCGAGCCCTTGACGCGGGACGATTTCGTCCGCATTCTGACCGAGCCTCGGAACGCGCTCGTGCGCCAGTACGTGGAGTTGCTGAAGACGGAAGGCGTCACGCTGCGCATGTTGCCCGAGGCGGTCGACGCGATCGCCGAGATCGCCATGCGCGTGAACGAGAGCACGGAGAACATCGGCGCGCGCCGCCTGTACACGGTCATGGAGAAGCTGGTGGAGGACATCTCGTTCAACGCCCCGGACATGCCGGGCAAGGAGCTGACGATCGACGCCGAGTACGTGCGGCAGCGGCTCGCCGACATCTGGCGCGACCAAGATCTCTCGCGTTACATCCTGTGAGTGTGGGGGTGCGAGGCGCAGCCCGTATCAGGAGCCGCAGCCGAAAGGCGAGGCGACGCTGTGACGCGACTGAGCCGAGCCTGTGAGTATGGAAAACGCGGCCAAGCGGGTCGAGATCCTCATGGAGGCGCTCCCGTACATCCGGGAGTTCCGGGGCAAGTCCCTCGTCATCAAGTACGGCGGCGCCGCCATGGACCAGACCGATCTCAAGGAATCCTTCGCGCTCGACGTCATCCTCCTGCACCTGGTCGGCATCAACCCGGTCATCGTGCACGGCGGTGGGCCGCAGATCGGCGCGCTGATGAAGCGGCTCGGCAAGGAGCCGTCGTTCGTGGGCGGCATGCGGGTGACCGACGAAGAGACCGTCGAGATCGTCGAGATGGTGCTGGTGGGCAAGATCAACAAGGAGATCGTCGGGCTCATCAACCATCACGGCGGCAAGGCCGTCGGCCTGTCCGGCAAGGACGGCCAGCTCTTGCTCGCGCGTCGTCGGCTGCACCGGCTGCCGGGCGGCGAGACGGTGGACATTGGTCTCGTCGGCGAAGTGGAGCGGGTCAACGCCGAGCCGATCCGCCTGCTGGAGGAGCGGGGATTCATTCCGGTGATCGCGCCCGTGGGTGTGGGCGGCGGCGGCGAGACGTACAACATCAACGCAGACCTGGTGGCGGGTGAGGTGGCGGCGGCGCTGGGCGCCGAGAAGCTGATCCATCTCACGGACGTGCAGGGGATCAAGGGCAAGGACGGCAAGCTGGTGAGCACGCTCGCGCGCAAGGACGCCGAGCGGCTGATGAAGGCGGGCGTCATCGACGGCGGCATGCTGCCGAAGGTCGAATCGGCGCTGCGTGCGCTCGAGGGCGGCACCGCCAAGGCGCACATCATCGACGGCCGCGTGCCCCACGCGATCCTCCTCGAGCTGTTCACGCGCGAAGGCATCGGGACGGAGATCGTACTGTGAAGGACGACAAGGTCGACACCAAGACGCTGCTCGAGTGGTCCGCGAAGTACCACACCCCCAACTACGGCCGCACGCCGATCCTCATCGTCCGCGGCGAGGGCATGCGCGTGTGGGACTCGGACGGACGCGAGTACCTCGATTTCACCACCGGCATCGCGGTGACCGCTCTCGGCCACTGCCATCCCGTGGTGACGGGCGCCATTCGCGAGGCGGCGGCGACGCTGCTGCACGTGTCGAACATCTTCCACGCCGCGCCGCAGATCCATCTGGCGAAGCTGCTGGTCGAGCACTCCTTCGCCGACCGCGTTTTCTTCTGTAACTCCGGCGCCGAGGCGAACGAGGCGGCGCTGAAGCTCGCGCGCAAGTACGGCAAGGACAAGCTGGCGGACGACCGCTACGAGATCATCGCCACGAACAACTCCTTCCACGGGCGGACCCTCGCTACGGTGACGGCGACCGGACAGCCGAAGTACCAGCACGGCTTCGAGCCGCTCATGCCGGGCTTCAAGCACGTGCCCTACAACGACCTGCGCGCCATGGAGCGCGCGATCGACAGCCACACCGCCGCGATTCTCGTCGAGCCGATCCAGGGCGAGGGCGGTGTCCACGTTCCCGACGACGACTACTTGCCGGGACTCCGCAAGCTGTGTGACGAGTCCGGAGCGCTCTTGATGTTCGACGAGATCCAGACGGGGATCGGCCGCACGGGGAAGCTGTGGGGGTACCAGCACTCGGGCGTCGAGCCGGACGTCATGACGCTCGCCAAGGCACTCGCCAACGGCGTGCCCATCGGCGCCATGCTCTGCCGCAACGAGGCGGCGAGCGTGCTGACCGCGGGCTCGCACGGCTCGACGTTCGGCGGCACGCCGTTCGTCACCCAGGTCGCGCTCGCCACGCTCACCACCGTCATTGGCGACAAGCTCCCCGAGCGCGCGGAGCGCATGGGCCGCGAGCTGATGGACGCCCTGCGCGCGATCCAGCCGGCCTGCCCGGTCATCAAGCAGGTGCGAGGCCGCGGGCTTTTGATCGGCATCGAGCTGTCGGTGCCGGCGGCGCCCGTGCTCGACACATGCCGCGAGCAAGGACTCCTCGTCCTCAGCGCCGGCGAAAAGGTCGTGCGGCTGGTGCCGCCGCTGATCGTGGACTCGGCGGACATCCGCCGGGCCATCGAGATCTTGAAGACGGTCCTCGCCAAGGCCAAGGCGTGAGGCATCTCGTCTCTGCCGGCGAGCTCAGCCGCGAGCAGGTGCTCGGGCTGTTCGATCTCGCCGCGGATCTCAAGCAGCGCTGGAAGGAGGGCCGCCGCGGCGCGCCGCTGGCTGGCCGCTCGCTGGCGCTGATCTTCGAGAAGCCGTCACTCCGCACACGGGTGACGTTCGAGGTCGGCGCACTCCAGTTGGGCGCGCGGGCCGTCTATCTGTCGGGGCAGGAAATCGGCCTGGGGACTCGCGAGTCGGTCCCGGACGTCGCACGGAACCTTTCGCGCTGGGTGGACGCCATCGTGGCGCGCGTCTTCGCGCACGCCACGGTCGACGGGCTCGCCCGCCACGCGAGCATCCCCGTGATCAACGCGCTCTCGGACTTCGAGCATCCCTGCCAGGCGCTCGCCGACTGGTTCACGCTGTGGCAGCGCGGCCTGGATCCGACGAAGACCCGGCTCGCGTGGATCGGCGACGGCAACAACGTCTTCCACTCCGTCGCCCTCGTCGGCGCGCTCCTGGGCGCGTCGATGATCATCGCGTGCCCGCCGGGCTACGAGCCCGACCGGGGCGTGCTGGAGCAGGCGCGCCGCCTCGGTGGCCAGATCGAGGTGACGGAGGACGCGCGCCGCGCCGCCACCGGCGCCGACGTGATCTATACCGACGTGTGGACCTCGATGGGCCAGGAGGCGGAGAAGGTGAAGCGGCAGGAGGCCTTCAGCCGCTATCAGATCAACGAGACGATCGTGGGGTTCGCCAAGCCGAGTGCCGTCGTCATGCACTGTCTGCCCGCCCACCGCGGCGAGGAGATCACCGACGCGGTGCTCGACGGGCCACGTTCGATCGTGCTGGATCAGTCGGAGAATCGGCTGCACGCGCAGAAAGCCGTGATCCTCGATCTGCTGGGGGGCTCGGCCGACGATGCCTGAGGTCAAGCGCGTCGTCCTTGCGTACTCCGGCGGGCTCGACACCTCCGTCATCCTGCGCTGGCTCATCGAGACGTACCGCTGCGAGGTGGTCGCCTACTGCGCCGATCTCGGACAGGGCGAGGAGCTGATCCCGATCCGCGACAAGGCGCTCAAGACGGGCGCCGTCGGTGTGCATGTCGTCGACCTGCGCGAGACGTTCGTGCGCGACTTCATCTTTCCAATGCTGCGCGCCAACGCCGTGTACGAGGGCGTATATCTGCTCGGCACCTCGATCGCCCGCCCGCTCATCGCGCAGGCGCAGGTGGAGATCGCGCTGACGGAGCGGGCCGACGCGGTCGCGCACGGCGCGACCGGCAAGGGCAACGACCAGGTGCGCTTCGAGCTGACCTACGCGGCCCTCGCGCCGCAGCTCACGGTGATCGCGCCGTGGCGCGAGTGGGATCTCAACTCCCGCACCGCGCTGATGGACTTTGCGCGGCGCCACGACATCCCGGTGCCCGTGACCGCCGAGCGTCCCTATTCCACGGATCGCAACCTGTTCCACATCTCCTACGAGGGCGGCATCCTCGAGGATCCGTGGGCCGCGCCGCCGGACAAGATGTTCCAGTTGACACAGTCGCCCGAGGCCGCGCCCGACATCCCGATCGAGATCCTGATCGAGTTCGAGCGGGGTGATCCGGTGGCCGTCGACGGCCGACGCCTCGGGCCCGTCGAGCTACTGAGCACGCTGAACCGCACCGGCGGCGAGCACGGAATCGGCCGCGTCGATCTCGTCGAAAACCGGTACGTGGGCATGAAATCGCGCGGCGTCTACGAGACGCCCGGTGGGACGATCCTGCACGTGGCGCGGCGGGCCCTCGAGTCGCTCACGCTCGATCGCGAGGTGCTGCACCTGCGCGATGGGTTGGTGTCCCGCTACGCGGAGATGATCTATTACGGCTTCTGGTTCGCGCCGGAGCGGCGCGCGCTGCAGACCCTCATGGACGAGTGCGCACAGGACGTGACCGGCACGGTGCGGCTCAAGCTCTACAAGGGCAACGTCACCGTCACGGGCCGCCGCTCGGCGCGCTCGCTGTACCGCACGGACTTCGCGACCTTCGAGGCCGACACCGTCTATCGCCAGCGCGACGCCGAGGGCTTCATCAACCTGAACGCTCTCCGCCTCAAGATCCGCTCGCTGCGCGACCGCCGGGGCTGAGGCATGCGGGTCGACGTCGCCGTCACCCCCGACGGACTGGATCGCGCGTCCGTCGCAACGTGCAGTGTGCTCGTCATCGACGTCCTTCGCGCCTCGACGTGCATCGTGACCGCGCTCGCCAACGGCTGCGCCGGCATCGTGCCCGTGGCCAGCCCCGAAGAGGCGCGCCTGCGCATGGCCGGGGTTCCTGACGCGTTGGTGGCGGGGGAGCGGCGCGGCGAGCCGCTGGAAGGGTTCGATCTCGGCAATTCCCCGCTCGAGTTCACCCGCGAGCGGATCGGCGGCCGCGTGGTCATCATGACGACGAGCAACGGCACGCGAGCGCTGCTGGCCGCCCGCGGCGCCGTCGCCATCGGCGTCGCCGCCTTCGTGAACCTCGCCGGGGCGGCGGCCTGGGCGCTGGGCGGTCATCGCGACGTGCTCCTGTTGTGCTCGGGCGAGCGCGGCGCCCGGTCGCTCGAAGACCACGTGTGCGCCGGTCTGCTGGCCGAGCGCCTGATGACGGGTGAGCCGCGCGCACACGCCACGCCGGCCGCTGAAGAGGCGGCGGCGGTGGCCCGCCGCTATGGCAAGGAGGTCGGCCGTCTCGCGCACGACTCCTCGTGGGCCCGGCACCTGGCCTCGCGCGGTCGGGCGGCGGACGTCGCGGCGTGCCTGAGCCTCGACACGGCGAGCCTCGTCCCCGTGTACCGTCCCGACATTGACAAGGTCGTCGCGGCGCGCGGATAATGTCGCAGCCCAAGGCCGGGGCGAGCGGGAGCGAAGCGTGAACTTACCCATCGGGCTCACTCTCACGCGGATCGTCGCGGTCCCGCTGCTCATTCTCTTCCTCATCTCGAGCTCGCGCGTTCACGCGCTCATCGCGGCGGGCATCTTCACGGCGGCCGCGCTCACCGACTGGCTCGACGGCGTGCTGGCGCGCCGCCGCAATCAGGTGACCACGCTCGGGACGCTGCTCGACCCGATCGCCGACAAGCTGCTGGTGGCCGCCGCGCTCGTCTCGCTGCTGACGATCGACAAGATCGCGGCGTGGGTCGTCGTGGTGATCATCGGCCGCGAGCTGGCCGTGACGGGGCTGCGCGCCGTCTCGGCCGGGCACGGCGTGATCGTGCCGGCCTCGCGGCTGGCGAAGTGGAAGACGGTGGGCCAGTACGTGGCGGTGACGATGCTCATCCTCGAGAAGGGCATCGTGTCGCCGGCGTTCCACGGCGCCGCCGTCGGCATGCTCTGGGTCGCGGTCGCCCTTACGATCGTCTCCGCGGTCGACTATTTCTACCGATTCTTCCGAAAGGCGGACTACCGCGCAATCGTGCCCGACGAAGAACGCTGGTCGTGATCGTTCTCGCGGCCGTCGCCGCGTACGTCGTCGGCGCCGTTCCCGTCGGATATCTCATCGCGCGGCTGTTCGGAGTGACGGACATCCGCCGCCACGGCAGCGGCAACATCGGCGCGACCAACGTGCTCCGGACCGCCGGCCGCCTGCCGGGTGTGGTCACGCTGCTCGGTGACGTCGCCAAGGGGTGGATCGCCGTGGCCGTGGCCGGGCGCATCGGGGGCGATGCGCCGAGCGTGCTGGCCGCCGGCGCCGTGGCCGCGGTCGTCGGCAATTGCTGGTCGATCTTCCTGGGCTTTCGCGGCGGCAAAGGCGCGGCCACCGGCCTCGGCGCGCTGCTCCGGCTGGTGCCGCTGCCCACGCTCGCCGCGCTGCCCGTCTTTGTCGTGGTGGTGATCACCACGCGGTTCGTGTCGCTCGGCTCGCTGCTGGGCGCGCTCTGCGTGCCCTTCGGAGCGTGGGCACTCGGCGCGCCGCGGCCGGCCGTGCTCGGTGCGCTGGGAGCGGCCGCCATCGTCATCCTGCGGCATCACGAGAACATCACGCGGCTGCTCGCCGGCACCGAGCGACGGTTCGGCGAGCGCGGCGGCGCCGAAGCGGCGGCGCCATGATCGCCGTCGTCGGCGCGGGCTCGTGGGGCACCGCGCTGGCCATCCACCTCGCGCGCACCGGGGCGCCGGTCCGGCTCTGGGCCCGCGAGCCCGAGATCGTCGAAGGTATCCGCGCTCGGCGTCGCAACCCGCTCTACATGCCGGATTTCGAGGTGCCGGCGGCCGCCGAGGTGACGGCGGACATCGACGCGGCGGTGGACGGTGCCGAGGTCATCGTGATGGTCGTCCCCTCGGAATACTTCGCCGCCACGCTCGCGACGGTGGCGGCGCCGCGGGACGCGGTGATCGTCTCAGCCACGAAAGGCTTCGACCCCGTCCGGCACGTGAGGATGACCGAGCTGGTGCGCGAGCGTGTCCCGCACGCGCGCGTCGCCGCGCTGTCGGGGCCGACGTTCGCCCGCGAAGTCGCGCAGGGGACGCCGACGGCGGCCGTGATCGCCGCCGCCGACGACGGGCTCGCGACCCAGCTGCAGGGCCGGCTCGGCGCGCGGGCGTTCCGCCTGTACGCCAACCGTGACGTGGTCGGCGTCGAGGCGGGGGGCGCCTTGAAGAACGTCATCGCGCTCGCCACCGGACTGTCCGACGGTCTCGGCCTGGGAGAAAACGCGCGCGCCGCGCTCATCACGCGCGGCCTGGCGGAGATGACGCGGCTCGCGGTCGCGCTGGGCGGCGAGCCCGCGACGCTCGCGGGGCTGGCGGGTATGGGCGATCTCGTGCTGACCGCGACGGGCACGCTGTCGCGCAATCGCTCGCTCGGCATGGCGCTGGCACGCGGGGACAGCCTCAGCGCCGCCTCCGGCAGGACGCTCATGATCGCCGAGGGAGTGCCGACCGTCCGCTCGGCGCTCGCGCTGGCAGCGCGCCACGGGGTGTCGCTGCCGATCTGCTCGGAGGTTGCGGCGGTGCTGTTCGACGGCAAGCCTGCCGCGCAGGCGCTGTCGTCGCTGCTCGGTCGCACGCCGACCCGCGAGGACGCGGCGATCGAGGGCCGCCGTGCCTGAGCTGCGCAAAGACCCCGTCGTCGGCCGGTGGGTCATCATCTCGACCGAGCGCGCGCGGCGTCCGACGGACTTCAACACGGAGCCGGTGCGCACGCGCGGGGGGCCCTGCGTGTTCTGCACCGGCAACGAGGACAAGACGCCCCCTGAAATCATCGCCATACGGCCGCCCGATACGCGCCGCGACGGGCCCGGGTGGTCGCTGCGCGTGGTGCCGAACAAGTTTCCCGCGCTACGGATCGAAGGCGATCTCGAGCCGTCGGGCGAGGGCCTGTACGACCGCATGAACGGCGTCGGAGCTCACGAGGTCGTCGTCGAGACGCCGGATCACTACGCGTCGCTCGCCACGCTGCCCGTGGATGCCGTCGCCGACGTGTTTCTCACGTTCCGCGACCGGATCGTCGATCTCAAAAAAGATCCGCGCTTCGAGTACGTGCTCGTCTTCAAGAATCACGGCGAGGCGGCCGGCGCCTCGCTCGAACATCCGCACAGCCAGCTCATCGCCACGCCGATCATCCCGATCATGGTGACCGAGGAGCTCGGCGGCTCGCAGGAGTACTGGCAGCGCAAGGAGCGCTGTGTGTGGTGCGACATCATCCGGCAAGACCGCCGAGACCGCCGGCGGGTGGTGGCCGAGACGGGCGGCTTCATCGCGCTCGAGCCGTTCGCGCCGCGGTTCCCGTTCGAGACGTGGATCCTCCCGGTGCGTCACCGCTCGGCCTTCGAGGAATCGGGCGTGGAGGAGCTGCGCGCGCTGGCGCTGATGGTCGGAACATTCTTGCGGTCCATGAACGCCACGCTCGGCTCGCCGCCTTTCAACTTCATGCTGCACACCGCTCCGCTGCGCGACGGAGCGCTCGACCACTTCCACTGGCACCTGGAGATCATTCCCAAGCTCACGCGCGTGGCCGGCTACGAGTGGGGGAGCGGCTTCTTCATCAATCCGGCGCCGCCGGAGGACGCAGCCGAGGCCCTGCGGTCCGCCGCGCCCTGAGCGGCGTGGTACAATCCGTCTCCGCTGGCACGCGGGAATAGCTCAGTGGTAGAGCACGACCTTGCCAAGGTCGGGGTCGCGGGTTCGAATCCCGTTTCCCGCTCCAGCGAAATCTCTCCCGCGCGCGCGGCGGCGGACTGCAAATCCTCGTTCCCATGCACCCCCTTCTGTCCCGACCGATTCAACGCACATCAACGCACCAAACCGAAGCGTCGGCTTCGAGTGAACTCGATGAGATGGCGGTAATAAGTCGGCGGGACTTCATCGCGTCGGGGACGGTGCTGCTCGCTGCGCCGCGCGCCGCCGACGCGCAGCACGCGGGGAAGGTGCCGCGCGTCGGCCTGCTCTGTGCCGGATGGTGTGGTGTGGTGTTGATGCAGCGAAGCGAACCCGGCAAGACATTCCTCGAAGCGCTCGCCCTCCGCGGTTATGAGGACGGGCGAAACATCATCATCGATGAACGATGGGCGGGCGTGCCCGTTGGTGCCCTTCGCGAGAAGGCTACGGATCTCGTGCGGCGAGAGGTTCGTATCATCCTCGCGGTCGAAAGCGTCGCCGCCGTGGAGGCCGCGCGCGCGGCGACCTCGACCATTCCGATCGTCATGGTTGCCGTGCCGGATCCGGAAGAAACGGGGCTGGTCCAAAGCCTCGGACGACCCGGCGGGAACATCACAGGTCTCGGCCTTCCGTACGTCAGTCTCGCCGCCAAGCACATGGCGCTCCTTCGCGAGCTCCTGCCGACGGCCTCGCGCGTCGGCATTTTTTGGAACCCCGACAACCCAGACCACGAACGGGCTCCGAGCCGTCGTACGTGCGGCAGCGGGTACGGCTGGGCTGGAGAGTCGCGACTTCACGGTTCGCAGTGCGCATGACATTCGACCGACGTTCGACGTGGCCGTCAAATGGCGACCGCACGGCTTGCTTCTGCTCGACGATCCCGTGCTGTACAGGGGAGAAATCCGGCAGATGGCGTTGACGCACCGACTGCCGACGGTCGGGCTCGATGGGCAGCTCGCGCGGGCTGGCGGACTGATGAGCTATGGGCCGAGCCGAACAGAAATGTATGCACAGAGCGTCGAGTTTATCGATCGGATCCTCCGCGGAACGCCGCCGGCAGAGCTACCGGTTCAGGAACCGAGGAAGTATGAATTCCTCATCAATGCGGGGGTCGCTCGTGCCATCGGCGTCACGATCCCGCCGTCGCTGCTGCTGCGGGCAGATCAGGTGCTCGAATGAACCGTCGCGCGTTCGTCACTGGCCTCGGAGCCGTGCTCGCCGCGCCGCTCATGGCCGAGGCGCAGAGCGCGAAAACACCGCGGGTCGGTGTTCTCTGGCCGAATCCCCCGGCGACCTTCGACTTCGTCCGACAGGGCCTGAGCGATCATGGATTCATCGAGGGCCAAAATATCAGCTTCGAGTTTCGCTGGGCCGAGGGAAAGCTCGACGAGCTCCCCGCGCTGGCCGCTGACCTCGTTCGCCAGAACGTCGACGCCATCCTGACGCTCGCGCCCCCGGCGACGCACGCGGCCAAACGCGCGACGCAGAAGATCCCGATCGTGTTCGTAGCCATTGGCGATCCGGTTGCCGGCGGGTTTGTGTCGAGTCTCGCGCATCCGGGTGAGAATCTGACCGGGACGACGCGAATGACGACCGAGATGAGCGTCAAACAGCTCGAGCTTCTGAAGGAGGCCGTCCCATCGCTCAGTCAGATATGCGTGTTGTGGAATTCCGGGAACTCGGCACATGCGCCGGCCTTGAAAGCGATGGAGACCCCGGCGCGGACGCTACGGCTGCGGCTGCGCCTCATAGAGGTGCAGCGCCCGAGCGATCTCGAGGGCCTTCCCGTGGCCTTCACGCGAGAGCGCACTGACGCCGTTCTCTTCCTTCCGGATCCGATCTTCTATATTCATCTCCAACGCATGGCGCACCTTCTGGCCGCGGCTCGGCTGCCGGCGATCTCGCTCTTCACCGAGTTTCCGAAGGTCGGCGGCCTCATGGGTTATGCGCCGAGCATCCCCGAGGAATTTCGTCGTGCCGCGGGACATCTCGCGAAGATCCTGAGGGGCGCTAAGCCTGGCGACCTTCCCGTCGAAGAGCCCACGAAGTTCGAGCTCGTCATCAACGTGAAGACCGCCAAAGCGCTCGGGCTGACCATCCCGCCGTCGCTGCTGCTGCGGGCGGATCAGGTGATCGAATGAACCGCCGCGCGTTCGTCGCTGGGATCGGAGCCGTGCTCGCTGGGCCGCTCGGCGGTGAGGCGCAGCAGCCAGCGAAGGCCATGTCGCGAGTTGGTGCCTTGATCTTCAGGCCGACACTGCGCCGAGCCTCACAAGAGGCATTCCGACAAGGCCTACGCGATCACGGATATGTCGAAGGCCAGAACATCCTAATCGAATGGCGATCGGCAGATGGACGGACCGACCGAGCCAAGACGCTCGCAACCGAACTGGTCCGCCTCAAGATCGATGTCATCGTGGCCGAGTTCACCCCTGCGGCCCTAGCTGCAAAAAGCGCGACGCAAACAATTCCCATTGTCATGGCGGGGGCGGGGGATCCGGTGGCGACAGGCCTTGTGACGAGCCTCGCGCGCCCAGGCGGTCACGTTACCGGTGTCTCGAATATCGCCGCCGAGCTTTCCGGAAAGCGGTTGGATCTCCTTCGGGAAGTGGTGCCCGGGCTCACGCGGGCTGGGCTGTTAATTCACGGAGGCGATCCCTTAGACAAGGGGTTCGTCGCCGAGACTCAAAAGGCCGCCGCAAAGGCTGGCATCGACATCCATGTGGCCCGTGTACCGAACTCGGCGCAGCTTGAGTCAGCCTTTTCCGCACTTACGAAAGAGCGGGTTGGCGCCGCGATCGTGCAAGCCAATGTCCCCGTACCGGCTAGGCAGATCGCCGATGTGGCTCTGCGCCACCGCCTACCTTCGATCTCGCTGCTGAATGAGTTCGCGAAGTCTGGTGGATTGATGTCGTACGGCGTGAATGTCAGTGAGATCTACCGTCGGGTCGCAGATTACGTTGACAAGATCCTTAAGGGCACGAAACCGGCCGATCTGCCGGTTGAACAACCAACGAAGTTAGAACTCGTCATTAACCTCAAGACCGCCAAGGCGCTCGGCCTCGCCATCCCGCCATCGCTGCTGTTGCGGGCGGATCAGGTCATCGAGTGAACCGCCGCGCATTCGTCACTGGACTCGGAGCCGTGCTCGCTGCGCCGCTCGGGGCTGGGGCCCAGCCGGCTGAGAAGCTGTGGCGGATCGGCATCCTGTCATTCACCAACTTTCTCGGCGAACAGAAGCCCCGCATCGAGGCATTTAAGCAGGGCCTCCGAGATCACGGGTACGTCGAGGGCCAGAACCTTGCCATTGAGTATCGCTCGTCCGAAGGGAAGGACGAGTTGTTGCCAGCACTGGCCAGCGAGCTCGCTCGTTTGCGGGTCCGCATTATCGCGACATACGGGACCAAGCCGACTCAAGCCGCAAAGCAGGCGACTAGCGATATCCCCATTGTCATGCTGACCGTCCTCGATCCGATCGGCGCCGGTCTCGTTCCCAATCTGGCGCGGCCCGGCGGGAATGTCACCGGCCTGTCCGAGGTCTCGGCGGAGTTGAGCGCCAAGCGTCTTGAGCTTCTTAAGGAAAGTGTCCCCCGCACCTCTACGATTGCCGTGCTGGTCGAGCGGAGCCATCCGACGAATGCGCTGGAGCTAAAGAATACCGAACTTGCGGCGCATCGCCTCGGCCTCCGGATTGTGGCTGTCGACGTGCCGACAAGCGGACGGTTCGAGGAGGTCTTCGCTGGAATGACTCGGTCACGCGCTAATGCCCTGGTCGTGCTGGGCGGAGAGGTCGCCAATACTCGCCGACACACGATCCTCGACTTGGCCCTCAAGAATCGACTGCCGACGCTCTACGCGTGGAGACTGGGACCAGAGGCGGGGGCTCTGATGTCCTATGGTGTGGACATCGCCGAGAACTTCCGCCAGGCCGCTGCCTACGTGGACAAGATCCTCAGGGGCGCGAAGGCAGGCGACCTGCCTGTCCAACAGCCCATCAAGTTCGAGTTGGTGATCAACATGAAGACCGCGAAGGCGCTCGGCCTCACCATCCCGCCGTCACTGCTGTTGCGAGCAGATCAGGTCATCGAGTGAACCGCCGCGCGTTCGTGACTGGCCTGGGGGCCGTGCTCGCCGCGCCGCTCGCCGCCGAGGCTCAGCCCGTCGGAAGGATGTACCGGATCGGGATGCTCGAGACGGTCGCGCCGGCGCTCAACGCCACCAATCTGGATGCGTTTCGCCAGGCGCTCGGAGACTTGGGCTACGTCGAGCGGCAGAACATCGTGATTGAGTACCGCTCCGCTGACGGGCTGAGCGAGCGCTTCGACCGGCTCGCCGCGGAGCTTGTCCGGGTGCCGGTCGACGTCATCGTGACGCGTGGGACACCCGCAGCGCTCGCCGCGAAGAAGGCGACCACGACGATCCCGGTCGTTATGGCATCGAGCGGTGATCCCGTTGGTGCTGGTGTCGTCCGGTCACTAGCGCGCCCTGGCGGGAACGTCACCGGACTGAGTGCGCTCGCGACGGAAATACAGGAGAAGCAGCTCGATCTTCTACGGAATCTCGTCCCGGGTATCGCTCGCGTTGCGTTTCTCTTCAACATGGGCAACCCGGTCATGACCCCTCAGTGGAAAGAGGCAAAGGACGCGGCTCGATCGCTGAGCATCCAACCGGTGCTGCTGGATGTTCGCAAACGCGAGGGCTTACCGCGGATCTTCGCAAGCGGAATGGAATCCAGGGTACAAGGGCTCGTCGTCGGTCTCGATGCGCTCACCGTCGCAAAGGCGCGGGCGATCGTCGAGCTCGCCGCCTCACAGCGACTGCCGACGATCTATCCTGCGCGGGAGTTTATCGAGGTCGGTGGCACCATGGCGTACGGAGCGAGCTATGCTGACTCGTATCGACGGGCCGCTGGCTTCGTCGAAAAGATCCTGAAGGGCGCCAAGCCCGCTGATTTGCCAATTGAGCAGCCGACAAAATTCGAGCTGCTGATCAACCTCAAGACCGCGAAGGCGCTCGGCGTCACGATTCCGCGGTCGCTGCTGCTGCGGGCCGATCAGGTGATCGAATAGTGGACCGGCGCGCGTTCGTGACTGGGCTCGGAGCCGTTTTGGCCGCGCCGCTCGGCGCTGAGGGCCAGCAGGCGCGGAAGGTCAATCGCGTGGTCTTTCTAACCCTGCTGGCCGTGCCCGACTTGGTCGACGCGCTGCGACAGGGGCTGCGTGAACTTGGTTGGATCGAGGGTCAGAACTACGTTCTTGAAGTGCGATCCGCCACCGAAGAGAAGATCCCTGGATTGGCCGCCGAGCTAGCCCGCAGCAACCCGGACGTGATCGTGGTTACTGCAACGGCAATACCCTATCTCGGACAGGCAACGGCAAATGTTCCCGTCGTATTCGGCATTGGCGATGATCCGGTCCACGCAGGTTACGTCGCCAGCCTCGCCCGGCCAGGTGGCCCCATGACCGGGCTGACCTCTCTGAACATCGGTCTCGACGCCAAACGCCTGGAGATTCTAAAGGCGGCGCTTCCCGGAGTGCGTCACATCGCAGTCTTATCGGCGCGGCAGGATCGCGCGCATGCGGAGCGAGTGGCGGCGATCGAACGCAGCGCTCGGTCTCTTGGCTTTCAGCTCAAGATCGTCGAGGCGTCGAGCGCTGAGGGACTCCCGGAGGCGTTCGAGGCCGCTAACCGAGCCCGCGTCGGCGCGCTGATGGTGTTGGGCGCGCCCCTTCTTCGTTCCTATCAGCGACAGATCGTAGTCGTCGCCGCAAAGGCACGGTTGCCGGTGATTTCTGCGTGGCGTGAATTACCGGACGCCGGAGGTCTGATGAGCTATGGCACCAGTTGCCCGCGATGTTCCGTCGCGTCGCGACCTATGTCGATCGCATCCTCAAGGGCGCGAAGCCTGGTGATCTTCCAGTCGAGCAAGCCACGACGTTCGAGCTCGTCATCAATTCGAAAACTGCCAAGGCTCTCGGCCTCACCATCCCGCCGTCGCTGCTGCTGCGCGCGGATGAGGTTATCGAGTGAAGCGAATCTGATTGATGCAACGCCGCGTTTTCTTCGTCGCGATGTGTGCCGCGCTTGCGGCGCCGCTCGCTACTGAGGCGCAGCCGGCCAGGGTCTATCGGATTGGCATACTCACGACCGGGAGCCCTCACTCCGCGCCGGCGGCCAACTGGGCGGGCTTCGCGCAAGGGCTGCGTGAGTCGAGGTATGTCGAGGGCGCCGTCAGCGTCTTCGCCGAAATCTGGATTCGATTCGAGGCCGAGACTTGTCCATCAATTTCGGCGAACGCCGAACGTGGTAACCGTATGTGCGGAGGATCTTCGGCTCATCGAGTCGCCAGCAGCGTATGTGGATAGGACCTGTCTTGTCGCCAAACTCGACGACGAGGTCACCGTCTTCGATCGGCCGGCGGCAATGACTACAAACCGCCATACGCATGTCGGCTGCATCAGGAATGCCAGCCCGCGGGCGTGCGGCAGACGGGCTTGATCGTCGCGACCGGGAGCATCGCATCCCGTGAACGCGGCCGGGCCCCGCGACCGCCGGAAGGTACAGGTCCGGATTCGCCACATGTCGGTGGACGCTGAGCCCTCACGTTGAGCAGGTGACGTTTTCAAACTGACGGCTGACTACGCAGAGCGCAGCGGGCACATTGGGGCACAGCGCGGGATGGACCTGCGCGGCGATGACTCATAGGGATGACTACGAATGACGTCACCGAAAGCGGAATACACCAGCCTCACCGCTCGCAGGCCTGGCACTAAGCAATATCTCGCTCTACGCTGATCGTTTGTTCAAAGTGGCTCACAGCGTGAGGACCAGAAGCGAAAGACGTGACGCGCAGCGTGACGCGCGGTTGGTTAGCTGGACGACAGTGACTAGCTCTCAGCCGCTCGGCCGAAACATCGCCCAGACCTCTGTGAAGATGCCGCAGGATCGACAGCGGTCGGTGCCGCGACGCAGGCTAATGACACGCTCGACGCGCCGGAGGTATGTCCTGATCTCATCCGCTGCAAGGCCCGACTTGTCCGTGAGGCAACGCATACGCAGCGGACGGTCGGTGATCAGGGCTGCTATGAGGGCTGCCTTTTGAGGCATGACGAGCAACCCGCTGCGCCATATGGAGCTCCCGAGCGAATCGGCAATGCTCGTTTATGGATCAGTCCGCCTGGCGCGAGGCGACCACGATGATGTCACAAAACATCGGCCGCGACGTCCAGGATTCGACCCCGATCAGTCGCCGATTCCGTGGCAATCGACCCACCGACGGCCGATGCCGAACCCAGCATCCCGCGCCGCGGACTCCGTCACGTAGACGCCGCCATGAGGGATGCAGGTCCCGCTGAGGTTTCCCGGACTTTGGACAAAAATTTCGGGGCAGTAGCGCGCGCCGTCGCGTGTCACCGCCACGACCACGGTCCATCCTCGGTGCTCTTGGCTGTGCGGCCCAGCACCGACCTCTCCGTGGTGGACATCGAGCGGCGAGGACGTCATCGTCATGGTCCGCATGTCGGCCTCCTCGGTGGTTCACAACCGCGCGTTGCAGCGCGAGCGTCCTCGTAAGGGCTCGCCATCGCGGCCTAGGCGCTACAGCAACGCTCGGACCAACCCGGTGCTCTCGCTGGAAATGCACGGTTCCTCACGATCTACAGGCGTGGCGAGGCGGCGAACGACACGGCTGACTGGCGACTCGCTGTTCACCTTCCGCGCCGAGCTGACAAAAACGGCAAGGGATTGATCACGGTGACGACGCCATGCGCGGCTGGACTACGATCCGGAGCTGCGCCGTTACGACGGTCGGGGCTGGCGCGCGATGTTCTTTCCGTCCGGCTTCGAGCACCACGGACGCCTCACGCCGACAATGCCTGGGCGCGGAGCCCGTGGGAGACGGTTCAGCGCGCCGGGTTGGATGCGTTACTGAAGAGGGACGCGGCAGACGCAACGCCACGCGACTGGACCTCGATGGCGAGTCGCCGCGTTAATGCCAATCGCGAAGGTGCGCCTGTGCGGGTTGCGGAAGACCGTTCGCAACGGTCACGCCGCGTGACGATCTTGGCACTGTCTCCTGGCGACACGTCGGCGGCTCAGACGCGCTATTCTGCCGGTCCCGGCGCTTTAAGGCGGGTCGCGATGATCCGGCACAGGTCCATCGGGTCAAAGGGCTTCGTGACGCAGATGTCGAAACCGAAGGCGATGATTCTTTGCTGATCCTCCGGCCGCGCTTGCCCGGTGATCGCGATTGCCGGGATTTCCAACTCCTTCGCCCGCGCCGCGAGGTGTATTCCGTCGTCCGGCAGCATGAAGTCGCTCACGATGACGTCGGGAACCCACGAGTTCAAAATGCCGAGCGCCGTGCGACTAGTCGTTGCGGACGCGACGATCGCTCCACACTGCTCGAGGGCCACGCAGAGCATTTCAACCGTGTCGACGTCATCGTCGACGATCAGCACGCGGCGCTGACGTAGGTTGGGGTTAGTAGACACTTCCGGGACGGGAGTGTCGCAGAACCCCGGTGGCCTCGGCAAGTGATCCCACAGGGAGCGAGCTCACAATTGACGCCACTCGCCGGCATTGAGTTTGATTCTGCGAGACACCATGGACCTCACGCAGGTGCGGGCGAAGATCGCCACAGGCGAGCTGCCGTCCACCGATTGCGACACCACGCACCTCGTGATCGGTGGCCTAGAGCCATGCGTGGCATGCGGGCAGCCAACGACGCCAACGAACCCTGCCGTCGAATGTGCCTATGGCCGGGACCGATACATCTTTCATCCCGATTGCTACGTCATGTGGGAGGAAGCGCGGAAACAGTCCGGGGCGAGCCCTCGATAGACCGGATCGCGCAGCCGGCCCTCCATGACCTCGGAGTAAGTGAGCTCGACCGTTGGGATGCCGGGCAGTCGCGGCGCTGGATCGACCGACACGGCGTGCCCTCGTGAGTCGACTACTTCTTGCGGGGTCCGAGAATCGAATACACGAGCGTCCACCGGCCGCACCCTTTGCAGAGAGCGATATCTCTGTTCAGAGCGATTGTTGGCTCAATCCGGATCGCTGCCCGCTCAATATCGCCAACGTCGATTCCGGACGCAGCCGATATGCAGGCGCCGCACAGCGGGCTTTGCTTAACCAACTGCATCGTCAGCAAGGTGGGCGCATGTCCGTCGGACAATATTCCGTAGTATTCGGCCAAACATACGGCGTGAAAGCGAAGGGTGCGGCCGTCAAGGTCGGTCTCGGACTCGATCTGCTCGGGTGTGATGAGTTCGTCGCACCCATCGCAGGCGCGGTTCGTCCCTCTTCCGACAAACTGTTTGGTGGGCAGCTCTCGAGGAATGGGAAGGGCGCCTGAGCGAACCTTGCTCCGAATCTTGTCAGAGAAATCCCGCGCCATACCTGGGCTCCAATACAGCAAATCGGTTCCGGCGACTGCCGGCCAGATCCACCCGGCGCGAGGGGGGAATAAATCATGTCATATCAGGCGGGACTCGTTCAAGGCGCCCGCAGATCGGTCGGTGCGAGCGACGTCTGAGGGAGTCGATTGGCGGCCGGTTCCGGTATGCGTCACATATTGGGGCCCGCGCATCGGCCCGCTACTCGCCGTCGTGAGCGAGCACAGCGAGGTGATCTTGAAGATCGATCTCGGCCCCGACTGCGATCTGATCCGCCGGGCATTCGCGGGCATGTGGCACTACGACATGACCCGCGGCGGCACGGTCGAGCGCGATACGCCTGCGAAGAGCGAGCGGCTGTTCGCCGACTTTGGGGACGCGGCCTGCTACGCGATTGAGGAGATCGCGCCGTCGAGGAAACCGAAGCCGCGATCTTGGAAACCGAATCCGTCGCGCACCGCGTTCTCGCTGGTCTCGATGACGGAGCGCGGCAGATGAGGAAGCGACGCGAGCCGATCGAAGAGGCGGAGAACGGCGAATGCAGACGCGCGCCACTGAGGTCGCCGTGAGCCTCGAGCTTAAGGCCACGCGGTGACAGTAACGAAGCTGGCCAATGGGACCGCTGTCGATTTCCTGGGGAAAACTGTCGCATAAACGGTGAACGGATAGCGAGTTATGTCTGAGCCCGGGCCGATAGCTAATCGCCCCGCAGGACCCGCACGTGCGCTTCTGGCGGGCTGTGTCGTAGCATCCCGCAGTGCCCTGCGGCCGGGCGGCGAGGGCGGTGTGACCGGCCGCTGAAGCACCGGCAGCGGGCGTGCTCAGGGAAATGCCGGGCGGCGCTGAGCCGCGGGCGGCGCCAGCGGGCGCTGGACGAGAAGCATGAGCAGTTGGCGGAGCTGCTTCGACTGGCCCTTCGCATTGTGGAGGATCGGTAGATCGCGATGAACCGCCGCGCCTTCGTCACTGGCCTGGGAGCTGTGCTCGCGGCGCCGCTCGCCGCTGAGGGGCAACAGGTGGGGAAGGTGTATCGGATCGGTGTGCTCTATACGACGACACCCCGCGAGGTCGAGCACGTAAACAAGGCGCTGGGCGACGGGCTGCGTCAACTGGGCTACATCGAAGGCAAGCACTTCGTCATGGAGCGGCTGTTCGCCAACGGACGGGAAGAGCGGCTTCCGGCGCTTGCGACGGAGCTCGTCCGGCTCAAGGTCGATGTCATCGTGACGGGCTCGAATTCGGTCATCGCGGCGGTGAAGAAGGCAACGGCCACCATCCCCGTCGTGATGGCGGTCTCGCGTGATCCCGTGGGGGCCGGGTTCATCGCTAGCCTGGCTCGGCCTGGCGGCAACATCACGGGGCTCGCCAACGACCCGACTCCCGAGATCCAGGCCTCTTGCGGGCTGCGCTCGGCTTTCTGTCCGTTAAGCCGACGGAGCCGGAGCTCGTGGCGCTGCATCGCTGCTTCGATAACTGGCGCGGCATCGGTGATGTGGTCGCCTGTATGGCGCGCCTGGAATACGACCCCGAGCTTCGCCGGTATGACGGCCAGGGCTGGCGCGCGATGTTCTTTCCATCCGGGTTCGAGCACTCGCGGACGCCGCACGCGGGCAATGCCTGGGCGGAGCCCGTAGGAGGCGGTTCAACGCGCGGCCCTGGATGCGCTCTTGAAGATCGACGGCCCAGCAGCGGCGCCGCCCGACTGGACGGCGACCGACGACTCACCACGGTAATGGCGATCGCCAAGGCGCGCGTTTGCGGACTGTGCGGCCGACCCTTCGCGACGGTGCGGCCGCCCGACAAACTCGAGACCGAGCGCGACTACGTCACGCGTGGCGGCTCCCTGGTGAAGCTGCAGGCGATCCTGGGGCACGCAAGCATTAGGACGACTCAGGTATACGCGCATCTCGCGCCGGACCACCTCGCGGGCGCCACGCGATCCTCGAGGGGCTCGGAATCAACGCACGGTCAACGCACGCACCTGCGACCTCGCCGAGCATTTCTCCTGCTGTGGTATAAGTATGCGGCCTACCTGGTTACGGCGGCGTACCCAAGTGGTTAAGGGAGCGGACTGCAAATCCGTTATGCGCCGGTTCGAATCCGGCCGCCGCCTCCATCTCCAATCCAAAACCTGCCGCTTGACGTAGTAGCCCCGTGGATGGGCGACACCTCAGCGGCCGTGCTCCCGCCTGGCGTGCGTGTCCGAGGCACGCTCGGCGCATGCCACGTGGACCGCGGTGAGACCCCGACGAATCCGCGCCTCCCCTCGCTTGAACCGCTTGCCGCAGACGGCGCACCGCGGTGAGGGTGCCGGCCGGTCGTTCGCGGTGGCCATGCATCACCGTAGAGATGTGCGAGGCGCCGCCGCAACGGGAGCATCCCGATGGCCGGGTCAGGAAACACCCGATGAGACCGCGAGCGGATTCAGTCTAGGATCGGCCACCGGGGGAGCGCAGGCGAGCATGAGTCGCATCCTCATCGTCGACGACGACCAGCGGATCGTCCAGCTGCTCAGTGACTGCTTCAAGAACGCCTATACCGTCGACATCGCGATGAACGGTGGCGAGGCGCTCGCCGTCGTGCGTCGGCACCGTCCTGATGTCGTGTTGCTCGATCTGATGCTCCCGGGCATCAGCGGGGTTCATCTGTTGAAAGAGATCAAGCGGATCGATGCGACGATCGCAGTCATCGTCATTACGGGAGCCGGCAATGCCGCGCTGGCTGAGGAAGCGCTGCGCAGCGGCGCGGCGAGCTATCTGGCGAAGCCCTTCAACCTGCCCGATATCGATCGTCTCGTCACGGAGACCATCGCCAGGCTGCCGCGACCCGACTAGCCGAGAGGAGCGCCGTGCATCGACGCCGGCCACCACATCCGCCACGGAAACGTCCGTCATCGCCGGTGGTACGCCAGCCCCCGAGCTCGGACGCGCACTGCTATCTGTGTGGCCGCGTCGTGGAGGCCGACGACAAGGTGCTGCGTGTCCACGAGACCACGATGCACCGTCGGTGCTATGAGGAGGACATTCGACGCGGTCGATGACTCGCCGGACCCGCTAGACCCCAGGGCCGTTCACTGAGATGATCCGGCTCACGATGATCCACGACCTCGTGAGCAGGATCGGCGCCCAGAACCTCATCATCGTCGCCGTCGGGCTCGCCATCGTGGCGATTGTTGTGCTGGCCTGGATCCTCGGCGCGCTCGCCGCCGGCCTCTATGCGAACCGCCTCAACCGCAGCGGCGCCTGGGGCTTCCTGGCGCTGATCGTCTCGCCGCTTCCGGTGTTTATGCTGCTCTTCGGGCTCGGTCCGTACACCGACGACGATGACCGCGTGCGCATCGCATGCCCCTTTTGCGCCGAAGACATCAAGCCCGAGGCGAGGCTGTGTCCACACTGCGGCAGCGATCTCATGCGAACGCCGGCCGAGCGCCTGCGGCCTCGATGATCGCGTGACCGCCCGATGGCGCTGGTGTAGCCCAATCGGCAGAGGCAATCCCCTTAAAAGGGACCAAGTGGGGGTTCGAATCCCTCCACCAGCACCAATTGAGACCTGGGCTCGGACGTTCTTTGGACTAAGGGCCCCGCGCGGTTTATCGTAATCCGTCATGTTCGCGTCGCCGGGCGCCATCGCCTTCCAGCTTCCCCAGGTCTTCGGCTTCGGGCCGTTCCCCGTGCGGTGGTACGGGATCCTCATGGCCACGTCGATCGTGCTGGGTCTATGGTGGGGGCATCGCCAGGCGCGCCGCGACGGCTTGCCTGCCGACGACATCATCAGCGTGGGCCAGTGGTCGATCCTCGCCGGCATTCTCGGCGCGCGCATCTACGAGGTGATCTTCAACTGGGACTACTACGGGCAGCACCCGTTGAAGATTCCTGCGGTGTGGGAGGGCGGACTGGCGATGCACGGCGGGCTCATCGTGGGACCGCTCGTTGGCGTGCTGCTCGCGTGGAAGTGGCGCGTGCCGATCCTGAGAGGCCTCGACGTTACCGGCCCCGCGATGGTGCTCGGGCAGGCCATTGGGCGCTGGGGGAACTTCTTCAACGAGGAGGCGTTCGGCCGCCCGACCAACGTGCCCTGGAAGCTCTACATCTCACCGGCGCACCGCCCGCCGGGCTTCGGACAGTTCGAGTACTTCCATCCGACGTTTCTCTACGAGTCGCTGTGGGACGTCGCCGTCTTCGTGGCGCTCGTGACGTGGCTCCGTCCGCGATTGCGCGAGCATCCGGGCGCGCTCTTCTTCTGCTACATCGGGCTCTACTCGATCGGGCGGTTCGCGATCGAGGCGCTGCGGCTGGACAGCTTCTGGGTCGGCAGCTTCCGCGTGCCGCAGCTCGCGAGCGTGCTCGGCGTCATCGTCGCCGTGATCGGGCTGGCCTGGACGCGACACCGCTCGGCGGCCGTCACCGCGAGCTGAAGGTCGGCGTGGCGGTGAGCCATGCACGTCGAGCAGATCGCTCCCTATCTCTGGCGCATTCCACCTGACGCCGCACCCGGCATGCGCGTGCCGGGGCTCGTCGTGGCCGATGAGCCGCTCATGCGCCAGATCCGCTCCGACCTCGCGCTGGCGCAGCTCGCGAATGGCGCCACGCTGCCGGGCATCGTCCGCGCCGCGCTTGCGATGCCCGACATCCATCAAGGCTACGGCCTCCCGGTCGGCGGCGTCGTGGCGACGGACGTGCGCAGCGGCGTCGTGAGTCCCGGCGCGATCGGCTTCGACATCAACTGCGGCGTGCGGCTGCTGCGCACCGGGCTCGAGGCCGCGGCGATTGCGTCACGGCTGTCCGCGCTCACCGAGGCGCTCTATGCGACGGTGCCGAGCGGCGTCGGCGGCCGGGGCTCCGTCGACCTGGACGCCCGTGAGCTTCGCCGCGTGATGACGGACGGCGCTGCCTGGGCGGTACGGCGCGGCCACGGCGCGCGAGACGATCTGCACGCGATCGAATCGTCGGGCACGCTCGCGGGCGCCGATGCCGACGCCGTCTCGCGCCAGGCGATCGAGCGCGGCCTCCGTCAGCTCGGCTCGCTCGGCTCCGGCAACCACTTCGTCGAGATCCAGAGCGTCGACGAGATCTACGACGCCGCGGTCGCCGAGCGGCTCGGCCTGCGGGCGGGCGCCGTGACGCTGATGATCCATACGGGCTCGCGCGGCATCGGCCACCAGGTGTGCACCGACTTCATCAAGACCGCCGGCGCGGCCATGGCGCGCTACGGGATCGGCGTGCCCGACCGCCAGCTCGCGTGCGCGCCGATCGACTCGCCCGAGGCGCACGCCTATCTCGGCTCGATGCGCGCGGCGGCCAACTTCGCATTCGCCAACCGGCAGGTGCTGGCGGAGGCGGCGCGGCGCATCTTCGAGCGCGTGCTCGGCGTCGGGCCGGCGGCCACCGACATGCGTGTCGTCTATGACGTCGCGCACAACATCGCCAAGGAAGAGACGCATCAGGTGAACGGCAGCGCCCGGCAGGTGCTGGTGCATCGCAAGGGGGCGACGCGCGCCTTTCCGGGACAGCCGGTGATCGTACCCGGCGACATGGGCCGTTACTCGTTCGTGCTCGTGGGCACGCCGACGGCGATGGCGGAGACGTTCGGCTCGACGTGCCATGGCGCGGGCCGTGTGATGAGCCGGACGGCCGCCGTCAAGGCGGCGCGCGGTCGCCGCGTCGTCGACGAGCTCGCACAGCGCGGCGTCGTGGCGCGCGCCGCCGGCCATCAGTCCCTCGCCGAAGAGATGCCGGAGGCCTACAAGGACGTGCGCGACGTCGTCGACGTCGTCCACGGCTTCGGCATCTCTACGCGGGTGGCGCGGCTGAAGCCTCTGGGCGTGATCAAAGGCTGAGCCGAACGCGTGGTAGACTGATCCGGATGTCGTGGAAACTTAAGCAAAAAGCACAATCGCTCCTGGCCGCGGAGCAGGGCACGGTGTATCGCGACTGGGGCGGCCGCGTCTCGATCGCGCTCGTCTATCCCAACACCTACGCCGTCGGCATGTCGAACCTCGGATTCCAGACGATCTATCGCCATCTCAACGCGCTGCCCGACGTCGTCTGCGAGCGCGTGTTCATGCCCGAGCCCGCCGATCTCGACGAGATGCGGCGCACCTCGACGCCGCCGCTGTCGCTCGAATCGCAGCGCCCGCTGAGCGACTTCCAGCTGATCGGGTTCTCGGTGACCTACGAGGGGGACTACGTCAACGTCCTGCGGCTGCTTCACCTCGGGAAGATCCCGCTGCGCGCGGTGGACCGCCGGCCGCACGATCCGCTGGTGCTCATGGGCGGCGTGTGCGCGTTCTCGAATCCCGAGCCGATCGCGCCGTTTATGGACTTCATCGTGGTGGGTGAGGGCGAGGAGCTGGTCGGCGAGCTCATGCAGGCGTATCGCGACGGGTATCACGAGCGCGAGACGTTCCTGGACGGCCTCGTGCGCCTCGAGGGGATCTACGTCCCCGAGCGTCACGACGTCGCCTATGCGGCCGACGGCACCATCGCCGAGGTCCGATCAGAACGCGGCGCGCCGCCGATCGTCGTCAAGCGCCGGCTCAAGCAGGTCGACGCGTTCCGCACGATCGCCGCCGTGAAGACACCCAATGCCGAGTATGGCCACATGGCGCTCCTCGAAGTGGGCAAGGGCTGTGGCCGCGGCTGCCGCTTCTGCCTGGAGGGCCAGGTATATCGGCCCGTCCGCCACCGCAGCGTCGCCGCGCTGCGCGACACGATCGCCGACCTGGCCGCGCAGGGCGAGAAGCGGATCGGCCTCGTGGGCGCCTGCGTGTCGGACTATCCGTGGATCGGCGATCTGCTGAAGGTGGTCGAGGACAACGGCATGGAGCTGTCGATCTCGTCGCTGCGCGCCGACAGCCTCACCGACGAGCTGGTCGCCTCGCTCGCGCGCGGCGGCCACCGCACGCTCACGATGGCGCCGGAAGCGGGGACCGAGCGGCTGCGTCGCGCGATTCGCAAGGCGATCACCGACGAGCAGCTGATGGCCGCCTGCGACCTCGTGCGCGCACGTGGCATCCCGAACCTCAAGTGTTACTTCATGATCGGTCAGCCGACCGAAACCGCGCAGGACGTGGCCGCCATTCCCGATCTGGCGCGGCGAATGCTCGAGCGCCTGCGCGTGCTCGATCCCGCCGGCAAGCCGTTCGGCAAGCTCACGCTGTCGATCTCCTCGTTCGTTCCGAAGCCGTGGACGCCGTTTCAGTGGGCACCCTTCGACGGTGTCGACGCGCTGTCCGCCAAGCTCGAGACCATCAAGCGCGGCGTGCGCGCGTTCTCGAACGTCCGCGTGCTGCACGAGAATCCGCGCGAGGCGGCCCTACAGGCGCTGCTCGCCCGGGGCGACCGGCGCGTGGGCGACTTCCTCGAGCTCGCCGCGCACCTCGACGGCGATTGGCGCCGCGCGCTGCGCGAGTGGAGCGGCGACCCCGACTTCTACACCACGCGCAAGCGAGGCGTGAGCGAGCGGCTGCCGTGGGAGCACTTCGACGTGGGCGTCAAGCGGACCGGGCTCGTGCGCGAGTGGGAACGCGCGCTGGCGGGCGAGCCGGCGCTGGGGACGGCGTGAGCGCCGCGACGCCGTCGCTGCTCGACACGCGCGGCCGCCGACTGCGCAACCTGCGCATCTCCGTGACCGATCGCTGCAACCTGCGCTGCGGCTACTGCATGCCGGAAGAGGAATACGTCTGGCTGCCGCGCGAGGAGATCCTGCATTTCGAGGAGATCAGCCGGCTCGTCGACGTGTTCATCGAGCTCGGCGTGGACAAGGTCCGTCTCACCGGCGGCGAGCCGCTGCTGCGCCGCGACCTGCCGGCGTTGATCCGCCTGCTCGCGGGCAAGCCGGCGCTGCGCGATCTCGCGATCACGACCAACGGCGTGCTGCTGGCGGCCGAGGCGCCGGCGCTGCGCGCCGCCGGCCTTCACCGCGTCACCGTGAGCCTCGACACGCTGCGTCCCGAGCGCTTCAGCAGGCTCACGCGCCGCGACACGCACGCGCAGGTGCTCGAGGGCATCGCAGCGGTCCCCCGGGCCGGCTTCACCGGCACCAAGCTCGACACCGTCGTGATCCGCGGCGTCAACGACGACGAGCTCGCCGACCTCATCGAGTTCGGGCGGCGCGTGCCGGCCGAGGTGCGGTTCATCGAGTACATGGACGTCGGCGGCGCCACCCGCTGGTCCTACGACCAGGTCGTCAGCCGCAAGGAGATGCTCGAGCGGCTCGAGCGGCGCTACGGGCGGATCGAAGCCGTCGTGGAGAACTCCACGGCGCCGGCCGACCGCTTCCGTCTCGCGGACGGCACCGTATTCGGCATCATCTCGTCCACCACGGCGCCGTTCTGCGCCGAGTGCGACCGCAGCCGGCTCACGGCCGACGGCCTCTGGTATCTGTGTCTCTACGCGATGCGGGGCATCGACCTGCGCGGGCCGCTGCGCGGCGGCGCGACGAATGCGCAGCTCAATGCGCTGATCACCGGCGGCTGGACCGCGCGTACCGATCGCGGCGCCGAGGAGCGACTGGCGCTGGGGCAGCGCACGCCGCTCGTGCAGATCGGCGGCCTCAAGCGCGATCCTCACCTCGAGATGCACACGCGGGGCGGCTGACGTGACGACCGGAGCGGACGCGGGGCACTCCGGCGCGCCGCAGCACACGGACGTCAAGGCCGACGTCCGCGAGCGCGGCGCCGGCGGCCAGGCGATCGACCGCCGGCTGTTCATGCTGCTCCAGGTCTTCAGCGGCTGCGCCGATCCGAAGCCGCTTGCCGGCGCGCTCGAAGCGAGCCGCCTGGAGGCGGTGCTCTACCAGGACGTGAACGATCCGCGCGGCGTCGGCGTGCTGGCGCTCAGCGAGGATCCCGCGGCCTTCGTCGGCCCCTATCGCGATCTGCTGAACACCGAGCCGTTCGCCGGGCTCGCGCTCCGCTCGGAGCTCACGATGTTGGGCCGCACGTATTCCTCGGGCTTCGAGCAGGATCTCGAAGAGTGGCTGTTTCGCCGCCCGCGGCGGACCGTGCTGAATCCAGCGTGGCCGTGGGCGGTCTGGTATCCGCTGCGTCGCACCGGCGCCTTCGGGCGGCTGTCGCCGAAGGAGCAGGGCGACATCATCCGCGAGCACTCGATCCTCGGCCGCGCGTATGGCGACGCCGACTTCGCGCATGACGTGCGCCTGGCCTGCCACGGCCTGGACGTGCACGACAACGACTTCGTCATCGGTCTCATCGGGCGCGAGCTGCACCCGCTGTCGCACCTCGTGCAGACGATGCGCAAGACGATCCAGACCTCGCAGTATCTGCAGACGCTCGGGCCCTTCTTCGTCGGTCACGTGCGCTGGCAGAGCGCCGGCGCGCGGTAAGCGCCGGCCGGGAGGACCCACAATGGCGACCCGCGCGACCGCCGTGCTCACCGTCATGCTGCTGGCCGCGATGCTCTTGCCTGCGGTGGCGGCCGAGCCTGTCAAGGTCGTCTATCACCTCAACGAGGGGCTCGAGCAGGCGGCCCGCGCCATGACCAACCTCCGCAACCATCTGTCGTCAGACCCGACGGCGAAGATCGTCGTGGTCGCCCACGGCCGCGGCATCGATTTCCTCCTCAAGGATGCCAAGACACCGGCCGGCGGTGCCTTCGCCACCGACGTGGACGAGTTGGCGCTCCGTGGCGTCGAGTTCCGAGTGTGCCGTTTCACGCTGGAGCGGCGCGGTATCGACCCGACGAAGGTGGTGTCGGAGGCGAAGCTCGTCGGTTCCGGCGTCGCCGAGGTCGCGCGGCTGCAGTCGGTGGAACACTACGCGTACTTGAGACCCTGAAGCGCCGAGCCGTCGTTCCGACGCTGACCGCGCTCGCTCTCGCGCTGTTCCTGCCGCCGCTCGTCTCCGATCTGCCGCTGGCGGGCCAGCGCGCGCTGCTCGTCATGCTCATCGCGATCGTGCTGTGGACGACCGAGACGCTCGAGCCGGGAGTCTCCGCGCTGCTGGCCCTGGCGCTCCTGCCGCTGAGCGGCGCCGTCCCCACGATGCGCGCCGCGCTGCAGGGCTTCGCGAGCCCGGTGCCGTATTTCCTGGTCGGTGTGCTGACCATGGGTGCGGCGGTGGTGAAATCCGGGCTGGCCGAGCGGCTGGCACGCACGATCCTCGAGCGAGCGCGGGGCCGCGGCCTGGCCGTGTACGTGCAGCTCGTCCTCGCGTTCCCCGTGCTCACGTTCGTGCTGCCGTCGGCAACCACGCGCTCCGCCATTCTCATCCACATCTACGATGAAGTCTTCACGCTCGGCCGCGTCCCGCGCGGCGCCGACATCGCGAAGGCCGTCATGCTGGCGCTATCCTCGATCAACCGGCTCGCGTCCACGGCGCTGCTGACGGGGGGCATCACGCCGGTCATGAGCGCCGCGATCATCGGCGGTCTGTCGTGGACCGGCTGGTTTGCGCTCATGGCCGTGCCGTACTGGGTCATCCTCGTGCTCGGCGGGCTGTTGACAGCGGCGCTCTACCGCCGCGGGTTCGCGCGCGAGCTGCCGGCGCCGCCGGTCGAAGTGCGCCGCCCGATCACGGGGGCGGAGTGGCGCACACTGGCGGTCATCGTCGCCGCCTCGGCGCTCTGGCTCACCGACCCGCTGCACCACCTGGATCCCGCGATCCCCGCGCTGCTCGCGTTCGCGGCGCTGCTCACACCCGGGCTCGGGCCGCTCGGCTGGGCCGATCTCGAGCGCGGCGTGGGCTGGGCGAACTTCTTCGTGATCGCGGCGTCGATCTCCCTCGCCCACGCGCTCGATACGAGCGGCGCAGCGCCATGGCTCGGTCGTATGCTCGTCGGCAGCCTGCCCGGCCTCAGCGCCAGCGCCGTCGGCACGATCGTGTTCTTGATCCTCGCCGCCACGCTGCTGCGCGCGCTCGTGCCGAACATCTCGGCCTTCCTCGCGCTGGCGCTGCCGGTCGCGATGTCGGTCGGGCGTGCAGCGGGGCTCAATCCCGTGGTCTGCGCGCTCGCCGTCATGATGACGGGCGACGCCGTCGTCTATTACCCGGCGCAGAGCTCTTCAGCGCTGGTGATCTACGAGCGCGGGCACGTTTCGGCGGGCGAGATCTTTCGCTTCGGCCTCTGGATGACGCTGCTCGGCTGGATCACCGTGTTGCTCGTCGCGCTGCCGTGGTGGTCGTTCGTCGGCCAGCCGCTGCGCGGGGGCTAAGCGAGGGGCGCGGGCAGGTCCGAGGAGCCCATCAGGTAGGCGTCAACGCCCCGCGCGCAGGAGCGTCCCTCGGCGATGGCCCACACGATCAGCGACTGGCCGCGCTGCATGTCGCCGCAGGTGAACACGCCGGGCACGCTGGTCATCCAGTTGGCGTCGCGGGCGACATTGCCGCGCTCGGTAAGTGCCACGCCGAGCTGACTCAGCATCCCGGGTTTCTCGGCGCCGACGAACCCCATGGCGAGGAGCACCAGGTCGACGTCGAGCGCGAATTCGCTGCCGGCGATCGGCTTGAAGTCCATGCGGCCGCCGTCGCGCACCATGTCGACCTTGAGGGCCTCGAGCTTCGTCACGCGGCCACCGTTGCCGACGAAGCGCTGCGTCGAGACCGAGTAGACGCGCTCGCCGCCCTCCTCGTGGGCGGACGAGACGCGGAAGATGTTCGGCCACTGCGGCCACGGATTGTCGGCCGCGCGCGCGTCCGGCGGTCGCGGCAGCAGCTCGAACTGATGGACGGAGACGGCGCCCTGCCGATGAACGGTGCCCAGACAGTCGGCGCCCGTGTCGCCGCCGCCGATGATGACCACGCGCTTGCCGCGGGCGCTGATGAAGTGCTCGTCGGCGATGGCGTCGCCCTCACAGCGCTTGTTCGACAGCGTCAGGTACTCCATCGCGAAGTGGATGCCGCCGAGCTCGCGCCCGGGGATCGGCAGGTCACGCGGGGCGCACGCGCCGCCCGCCAGCACGATCGCGTCGAAGTCGGCTTTGAGATATCCGACCGGCACATCCACGCCGACGTGCGCGTTGGTCTGGAAGACCACGCCTTCCTTTTCCATGAGCGCCAGACGCCGATCGAGGTGGCGCTTCTCCATCTTGAATTCGGGGATGCCGTAACGCAGCAGGCCGCCGATGCGATCGGCGCGCTCGAAGACGATCACCGCGTGGCCGGCGCGATTGAGCTGCTGGGCGGCGGCGAGGCCGGCGGGGCCGGAGCCGACGACCGCGACCTTCTTGCCCGTGCGCACGGCGGGGAGCTCTGGTCGAACCCAGCCCTGCTCGAATGCGTGATCGATGATCGAGACCTCGATGGCCTTGATCGTGACGGCGTCGTCGTTGATTCCGAGCACGCACGAGCCCTCACACGGCGCCGGGCACAGCCGCCCGGTGAACTCCGGGAAATTGTTGGTCGCGTGGAGCCGCTCGATGGCATCGCGCCAACGGTCTTTGTAGACGAGGTCGTTCCAGTCGGGGATGAGGTTGCCGAGCGGGCAGCCCTGGTGACAGAACGGAACACCGCAGTCCATGCACCGCGCGCCCTGCTTGCGCAGGTCGTCAGCGGGGAAGGGAAGATAGACCTCCTTCCAGTCGCGCAGGCGCTCTGCGATCGGGCGAGTCGGCCACTTCTTACGCTGGATCTCGAGGAAGCCGGTGGCTTTACCCACTCGTGCTCCCGACCAGCTCAGCGAACGAGGGCTCGCGTCCCTGGGCGCGCGCCTTCGCCTCGGCGGCGCGCACGCGCTTTTCGTCCTTCGGAATCACCTTCACGAACCGTGGGCGCATGGCGCGCCAGTCGGCGAGGATCTTCGCGGCGTGGGCGGAGTGCGTATAGGTGACGTGACGGTCGATCAGATCACCGACGAGCGACACTTCGGCCGCCTGATCGAGCGCCTCGAGGTCGACCATCTCGCGATTGCAGCGCCGATGGAAGTCGCCGTCGAGATCGAGCACGAACGCGATGCCGCCCGACATCCCCGCCGCAAAGTTGCGCCCCGTGCCGCCGATGACGACCACGCGGCCGCCCGTCATGTACTCGCAGCCGTGGTCGCCGACGCCCTCGACCACCGCGTGCACACCGCTGTTGCGCACGCAGAAGCGCTCGCCGGCCACGCCGCGCACGTACGCCTCGCCGCCCGTGGCGCCGTAGAGCGCGACGTTGCCGATGATGATGTTGTCCTCGGGCACGAACGTGGAGCGTCGCGGTGGATGCACGATGAGCCGACCGCCGGAGAGCCCCTTGCCCCAGTAGTCGTTGGCGTCGCCCTCGAGGGTGAACGTGATGCCGCGCGGCAGGAACGCGCCGAACGATTGCCCGGCCGAGCCGGTGAAATGCACGCGGATGGTGTCGTCGGCCAGACCGGCCGCACCGTGCTTGAGCGTGACCTCGTAGCCAAGGGTCGTGCCGACCGTCCGGTGGACGTTGCGGATCGGCAGCGCCAGCTCGATCCGCGTGCCCTGCTCGATGGCGTCGCGGCAGGCGGGGATGAGCGTCGTGTGGTCCAGCGACTTCTCCAGCCCGTGATCCTGCGCCACCACGCAGCGCCGCGCGACCTCCGGCGGCATCGCCGGCGAGTAGAGGATCGACGAGAGATCGAGCCCGCGTGCCTTCCAGTGATCCACGGCGGCCGTCACGTCGAGACAGTCGGCGCGGCCGATCATCTCCTCCATCTTCCGGAAGCCCAGCTGCGCCATCAGCTCGCGCACCTCCTGGGCGACGAACCGGAAGAAGTTGACGACGTGCTCGGGCCGGCCCGCGAACCGCTTGCGTAGCTCCGGATCCTGCGTGGCCACACCGACGGGACAGGTGTTCAGGTGGCAGACGCGCATCATGATGCAGCCGACCACGACCAGCGGCGCGGTGGAGAACCCGTATTCCTCGGCGCCGAGCAGAGCGGCGATGACGACGTCGCGTCCGCTCTTCAGCTGGCCGTCCGTCTGCACGATGATCCGGTCGCGCAGCTTGTTCAGGACGAGGACCTGCTGCGTCTCCGCGAGGCCCAGCTCCCACGGCACGCCGCCGTGCTTGATCGACGTCAGCGGCGAGGCCCCGGTGCCGCCGTCATGGCCGGAGATCAGCACGACATCCGCGTGCGCCTTGGCCACACCGGCCGCGACGGTCCCGACGCCGACCTCGGCCACCAGCTTCACGTGAATCCGAGCACTCGGGTTGGCGTTCTTCAGATCGTGGATGAGCTGGGCCAGATCCTCGATCGAGTAGATGTCGTGGTGCGGCGGCGGAGAGATCAGCCCCACACCGGGCGTCGCGTAGCGGACCTTGGCGATCCACGGATAGACCTTGTGGCCCGGCAGCTGTCCGCCCTCGCCGGGCTTCGCGCCCTGCGCCATCTTGATCTGCAAATCGGTCGCGTTGACGAGGTACTCGCTCGTCACACCGAATCGGCCGGAGGCCACCTGTTTGACCGCGCTCCGGCGCCAGTCTCCATTGGCGTCGCGCACGTAGCGGGCCGAGTCTTCACCGCCTTCGCCGGTGTTGGAGCGCCCGCCGATGCGGTTCATCGCGATCGCGAGCGTTTCGTGCGCTTCCTGGCTGATCGAGCCGTACGACATCGCGCCGGTGGCGAAACGCGTGAGGATCGAGTCGACCGGCTCGACCTCCTCGAGCGGCACGGGGGGGCCGGCTGCCTTGAGGCTGAACAGCCCTCGGAGCGTCGCGCGATGCCGGCTCTGGTCGTCGACGATCTTCGAGTATTCCTTGAAGGTCGCGTAACTGCCGGAGCGCGTGGACGCCTGCAGCTTGGCGATCATCTCCGGATTCACTTGATGGTGCTCGCCATCGCGCCGCCACTGGTACTCGCCGCCCCAGTCGAGATCCGCCTTCTCGACGAGACGCTCGGGATACGCGGCGGCGTGGCGACGCCGGACCTCTTCGGCGATCACGTCGATGCCGATGCCGCCGACGCGCGAGGCCGTGCCCGTGAAGTAGCGGTCCACCACGCTGCGGTTCAGGCCGATGGCCTCGAAGATCTGCGCGCCGGTGTACGACTGCAGGGTCGAGATCCCCATCTTGGCCATGACCTTCAGGATTCCCTTGTTCAGCGCCTTGATGTAATTCTTGAAGGCCTTCGCGCGGTCGATCCCCGCCAGCACGCCCTCCTGGATGAGGTCGTCCAGCGTCTCGAAGGCCACCCACGGGTTCACCGCGCCGGCGCCGTATCCGATCAGCAGGCAGATGTGGTGCACTTCGCGCGCGTCCCCCGTCTCGATGACCAGGCCGCACCGGGTGCGCTCGCCGTGGCTCACCAGATGGTGGTGCACGGCAGCGGTGGCGAGGAGGCTGGGGATCGGCGCCAGCTCGGCGGTCACGCCGCGGTCGGAGAGCACGACCACGTTGTGGCCATCGGCGATGGCCCGCCGCGCGCGCGCCTGCAGCGCCTCGAGCGCGCGTTCGAGACCGGCGGCACCCTTGGCGACCGGATAGAGCATCGGCAGCGTGACGGCCTTGAAGCCGAGCTGCGACACGTGGGCGAGCTTCGCCAGGTCCTCGTTGGACAGCACGGGATCGTTCAGCACGATCTGGCGACACGAGATCGGCTCCGCCTTCAGGAGGTTGCCCTCGGGCCCGATCGTCGATTCCATCGCGGTGACCAGCTCCTCGCGGATCTGGTCCAGCGGCGGGTTTGTCACCTGGGCGAACAGCTGCTTGAAGTAGTCGTACAGCGGCCGCGGGCGGTCGGACAGCACGGCGAGCGCGGTGTCGGTGCCCATGGAGCCGATCGGCTCTTCGCCGTTCTTGGCCATCGGCGCCAACAGCAGACGCAGGTCTTCGTGCGTGTAACCGAACGCCATTTGACGCGTCAGCACGGTCGCGTGGTCGGACTCGGCGACGGGCGCCGCCGCCACGTCCTCGAGGCGCACGAGGTTCTGCTGCAGCCAGTCGCCATACGGATGCTCGGCGGCGAGCTGCGCCTTGATCTCGTCGTCGTCGATGATGCGCCCCTGCGCCGTGTCGACCAGGAAGATCTTGCCGGGATGCAACCGCTCCTTGACCAGCACCTTCTCCGGCGGGATGTCGAGGACGCCGACCTCGGAGGCCATGACGACCAGGTCGTCCTTGGTGACGTAATACCGCGACGGCCGCAGGCCGTTGCGATCGAGGACGGCGCCGATGACCGTGCCGTCGGTGAAGGCGATCGACGCCGGGCCGTCCCACGGCTCCATGAGCGACGAGTGGTACTCGTAGAACGCGCGCCGCTCCGGGCTCATTGCCTCGTGGTGCTGCCACGGCTCCGGGATCATCATGAGGATCGCGTGCGGCAGCGAGCGCCCGTTCATGACGAGGAACTCGAGCACGTTGTCGAACGTCGCGGAGTCGGACAGGCCCTCGCGCGTGACCGGCAGCACCTTGGCGAGGTCGTCGCCGAGCAGGTCGGAGCGGCACAGCGCCTCGCGGGCGCGCATCCAGTTGATGTTGCCGCGCAGCGTGTTGATCTCGCCGTTGTGCGCGACGTAGCGGTACGGATGCGCCAGCGGCCACGAGGGGAAGGTGTTCGTGCTGAACCGCTGGTGCACGAGCGCCAGCGCCGACTCCATGTCCGGATCGCGGAGGTCGGGGTACATCGACGCGATCTGGTCCGCCGACAGCATGCCCTTGTAGATGAGGGTGTTGCTGCTCAGGCTCGGGAGGTACGTCAGCCGCTTCTCGGCGAGGTCCATCGCCTCCACGGCGTGCTCGATCCGCTTGCGGATGACATAGAGCTTGCGCTCGAAGTGCGCGGCGTCGCGCGCGTCGCCGCGACCGATGAACAGCTGCTCGATGTGGGGCTCGACGTTCACGGCGCTGGCGCCGAGCAGCCGGTCGTCCGTGGGCACTTCGCGCCAACCGAGCACTCGCTGGCGCTCCTCCGTCACGATCGTGGCGATGACCGCGCGGACCTTCTCCCGCTCCGCCGCGTTGCGCGGCAGGAACACGCAGCCCACGCCGTAATCCTTGGGACCGGGCAGGGGAATGCCGAGCCTGCCGCACTGCTTACGCAGGAACTTGTCGGGGACCTGCAGCAGGATGCCGGCGCCGTCGCCCGTGTTCGGCTCGCAACCGCACGCGCCGCGGTGCAGGAGGTTGATGAGGACGAGGAGGCCCTGGCGGACGATCGCGTGCGACTTGCGGCCCTTGATGTCGACCACGAAGCCGACGCCGCACGCGTCGTGTTCGTGCGCGGGGTCGTACAGCCCTTGCGGCTCGTTCATCGTCCTACCCCTTTGTGAACAGTTGCACGATACTACCGGAGGAAACAGTATTAGTCAGCAGCGAAAACATGGATGGTATGTATCAGCCAAACTGATGGTGTAGAGTGACCCCGTGCACCTGGAAACCCTGCGTCTCTACTGCGACGTCGTCCGGCTCCGGTCGTTCTCGAAGGGCGCGGAGCAGAACTTCGTGTCGCAGTCGGCGGCGAGCCAGGCGGTCCAGCAGCTCGAAAGCCAGGTGGGGGCGGTTCTCATCGACCGCACCAAGCGCCCCTTCGCGGTGACGCCCCAGGGGCAGACACTCTACGATGCCTGCCGCGCGATGCTCGAGAGCTGGGAAAAGGCCAAGACCGAGGTGGCGGCGGTGAAGGCGCGCCTGGACGGGACGGTGCGAGTGGCCGCGATCTACTCCGTGGGGCTGCACGACGTCAGCCGGCCGATGCAGCAGTTCGCGGCGCTCTATCCGGAGGCGCGCGTGCAGCTCGAGTGTCTGCATCCGCACAAGGTGGTCGAGGCCGTGCTGAACGACGAGGCCGATCTCGGCATCATGTCCTATCCGCCCTCGGATCGCGCGCTCACCGTGGTGCCGCTGCGTGTCGAGCCCATGGCGCTCGTGTGCCATCCCAACCACCGGTTCGCGCGCCGACGCCTCGTGACCCCGGACGACCTCAACGGCGAGCGCTTCATCGCGTTCGATCGCGCGCTGCCGATCCGCAAGGCGATCGACCGGGCGCTGCGGCAGCACGGGGCGCGCGCGAACATCGTGATGGAGTTCGACAACATCGAGACGATCAAGCAGGCGATCATCATCGCGGCCGGCGTCAGCATCCTGCCGCGTCACACCGTGCAGAAGGAAGCCGGCATCCGGACGCTGGCGGCGGTGCCGCTCGGCGTCCCGGACCTCGCGCGGCCCGTCGGCATCATCTACCGCCGGCAGAAGCGGATGACGCCGACGGCAAGCCGCTTCGTGGAGATGCTCAAGGAGGCCAGTGCGGCGCCCGCCCAGGTGGCGGCGGGTGACCGGTAACATCTCAGCGGAGGAGTGCCATGGTCGACTTCGACGATCGCGACCCGGACATCGAAGACGAGCTGCAGCACATACGCGGCGCGCTCCTCGACGACACCATCGCCACGCTCGGCCCCGCAGAGCCGATCTGCCTGACGGCCACGGCCACGGTGGAGGAGGCCATCGCGCGAATGCTTGAGCGCCGGCAGGCCTGCGTGCTCGTCGTGGACGGCGACCGGCGGCTCACGGGAATTCTCACCGAGCGCGACGTGCTCATGCGCGTGGCGGGCGCCGCGCGCGATCCGCGGCGCACCGCTTTGCGCGAGGTGATGACGCCCAATCCCGAGGCGCTCACGGCGCAGGACCGCGTCGCGTACGCGGTGCACTGCATGAGCGTGGCGGGCTATCGCACGGTGCCGCTGGTGGACGCGGAGCGCCGCCCGATCGGCGTGGTGACGGTCAGCGACGTGATCCGGTGGCTCGCGCAGCTGTTCCCGGAGGCCGTGCTGAATCTGCCACCGGGCGACGTGCTGAAGCGACCGCACGAAATGGACGCCGGCTAGCGGGGTTAGAGCGCTAACCTTTGGATTAACCTTGCCGAATGGCGGAGGGTCCTTTAAGATGAAGCACGCCCTGTCGAAGTCGTTGGAGGGCCGGGCGGCCGCAGCGCAAATCCCGCGGAACACGACCAAGGACAGCGGCGGTGTGCGCGAGGTCCGTGCGGCGAGCGGGCACGGGAGAGGAGATCGATGAGCGAGACCGCAGCGCCTGTTGGGGCGACCAAGGCGCGGCGCGAGCTGCAGCGCGCTGTGATCCGGTTCGCCGGGGATTCCGGTGACGGCATGCAGCTCACGGGGGAGCAGTTCACCACCGAGTCGGCGTGGGCCGGCAACGACATCGCCACGCTGCCGAACTTCCCCGCGGAGATCCGCGCGCCGGCCGGCACGCTCTTCGGCGTCTCCTCGTTCCAGCTGCAGTTCGGCAGCCAGCGCGTGTACACGCCGGGCGATCGGCTCGACTGCCTGGTGGCGATGAACCCGGCGGCGCTCAAGGTGCACCTTCGCGATCTCAAGCCCGGCGGTCTGCTGATCGTCAATACCGCGGCGTTCGAGAAGCGCAACCTCGACAAGGCCGGCTACGCACAAAATCCGCTCGAGGAGCCCGCGCTGGCCGAGCGCTACCGCCTGCACAAGGTCGACATGACGGGGCTCACGCATCAGGCCATCGCCGACCTGAAGCTCGACACGAAGGAAAAGGACCGCACGAAGAACTTTTTCGCGCTCGGTCTGGTGTCGTGGATCTACACGCGGCCGCTCGAGCCCACGCTCGAGTGGATCGGCAAGCGGTTCGCGAAAAAGCCGGACATCGCCGAGGCGAACACGCGCGTGCTCAAGGCCGGTCACGCCTTCGGCGAGACGGCCGAGTTCTTCGAGGAGGCCTACACGGTCGAGCCCGCGGAGATGGCGCCCGGCCTGTATCGCGCCATGACGGGCAACCGCGCGCTCGCATGGGGGCTGCTCGCGGCCGCGGAGCGCTCCAAGGTCCCCGTCGTGTACGGCGCATACCCGATCACGCCGGCGTCGAGCGTGCTCGAAGAGCTGGCGGTGCACAAGCGCTTCCGGATCCGCACGATCCAGGCCGAGGACGAGATCGCGGCCGCCACCGCGGCCATCGGCGCAGCGTTCGGCGGCGCCATCGGCGTCACGTGCTCGAGCGGGCCGGGCATCGCGCTCAAGGGCGAAGCCATCGGCCTCGCGGTGACCGCGGAGCTGCCGCTCGTGATTCTGAACATTCAGCGCGCGGGCCCCTCGACCGGAATGCCGACGAAGACGGAACAGGCGGACCTGATGCAGGCCCTCTACGGCCGCAACAGCGAGTCGCCGGTCGTCGTGCTGGCGCCGGCGACGCCGGGCGACTGCTTCTACGTCGCCTACGAGGCGGTGCGCATCGCCGCCAAGTACATGGTCCCGGTCATCGTGCTGTCCGACGGCTTCCTCGCCAATGGCTCGGAGCCGTGGCTCATCCCGGATCCGAGCACGTTGCCGCCGCTGGAGATCCAGTTCCGCACGGAGCGGGAAGGCTTCTTCCCGTACCTGCGTGATCCCGCGACACTCTCGCGGCCGTGGGTGAAGCCCGGCACGCCGGGGCTCGAGCATCGCATCGGCGGCATCGAGAAGCAGGACGTGACGGGCAACATCTCCTACGATCCGGACAACCACGACCACATGGTGCGTACGCGCGCGGAGAAGGTGCGGCGCGTGGCGCAGGAGATTCCGCCGACGTCGATCAACGGCCCGGCAACGGGCGATCTGCTCGTCGTCGGCTGGGGCGGCACGTACGGCTCGATCACCGCCGCCGTCGAGCGCGCGCAGGCCGAGGGCAAAGCCGTCGCGTCGATCCATCTGCGACATCTCAACCCGCTGCCGCCGGATCTCGGCCACATCCTGCGCGAGTACCGCAAGGTCCTGGTCCCCGAGATCAACACCGGCCAGCTCGTGCGCGTGCTCCGCGCCGAATATCTCGTGGACGCCGTGGGATTCAACCGCGTCCGCGGGCTGCCGCTGGCCAGCGAAGAAATCCTCGAAGGCATCAACCAATTGCTCGGGAGCCACTCATGAGCGGGCAGGGCGCAGGGGCGGCGGCGGCACCGACGCCGAAGTACACCAAGAAGGATTTCGAGTCCGATCAGGACGTCCGCTGGTGTCCCGGATGCGGTGACTACGCGATCCTGAGCGCCATCCAGAAGTCCATGCCCGACCTCGGCATCCCGCGCGAGCAGATCGTGTTCATCTCCGGCATCGGCTGCTCCAGCCGCTTTCCCTACTACATGAACACGTACGGCTTTCACACGATCCACGGTCGTGCGCCGGCGATCGCCACCGGCCTGCGCGTCGCCCGTCCGGATCTCAAGATCTTCGTGGTCACCGGCGACGGTGACGGGCTGTCCATCGGCGGCAACCACATGCTGCACGTGCTGCGCCGCAACGTGAACCTCACGGTGCTGCTCTTCAACAACCGGATCTACGGGTTGACGAAAGGGCAGTACTCGCCGACGAGCGAGTTCGGCAAGATGACGAAGTCGACGCCGATGGGCTCGGCGGATCGTCCGGTGAACCCGCTCGCATTCGCGCTCGGGTGCGGCGCGACCTTCGTGGCGCGCACGGTCGATCGCAACATCCAGCACATGGAAGAGACGCTCAAGCGGGCGGCGGCGCACAAGGGCACGGGATTCATCGAGATCCTCCAGAACTGCAACGTGTACAACGACCTCGCGTGGAACGTCGTGTACGACAAGACGTCGAAGCTCGCGTACGAGCTGCGGCTCGAGCACGGCAAGCCGCTGCTCTACGGGCCACCCGACGCGCGCAAGGCCGTCATCATGGACGGCGTCACCCCCAAGGTCGCGAACGCCAAGGACGTGCCCGAGGGCGCGCTCTGGATCCACGACGAGAAGAACATCAACGCCGCAAAGATCCTCGCCGACCTGTTCGCGCCGGATTTTCCCGTGCCGATCGGCGTGCTGGAGGCCATCGAGGCGCCGATCTACGAGGAGGTCATGCTCGAGCAAGAGCAGCGCGCCATCTCCGACCGCGGGCCGGGGAGCATCGCCAAGCTCTTGACGTCGGGCGACACCTGGAAGATCGGCTGATCCGCGTCCCGCCGTGGCGCTTTCCGCGAGCGTAGTCGCCGGGCTTCAGCGCCTGCTGGGGCCGGCGGGCGTCGTGTTGACCCCCGAAGGCCGGCTCACCTACGAGAGCGACATGCTCACGCTGTACAAGGCGGCGCCGGATGCCGTCGTCCTGCCGATGACCACGAACGAGGTGCAGGCCATCGTTCGGCTCTGCCGGGAGGCGCGCGTGCCCATCGTGCCGCGCGGCTCCGGCACGGGACTCATCGGCGGAGCCACCGCACCACACGGCGGCGTGATGGTCTCGATGACGCGCATGACCCAGATCCTCGAGGTCGATTTCCCCAACCGCTGTGCGACCGTGCAGCCCGGTCTCATCAACCTGTGGCTCACGAATGCCGTGCGCGACCGCGGGTGGTTCTTCGCGCCCGATCCCTCGAGCCAGATGGTCTCGTCGATCGGGGGGAACGTGGCCACCAACGCGGGCGGCCCTCATTGCCTGAAGTACGGGATCACGACGAACCACGTGCTCGGCCTCGAGATCGTCACCGGCACGGGCGACGTGGTGCGCGTCGGCGGCAAGGCGTCGGAGCGCGCGGGCTACGACCTCACGGGCGTGCTGGTCGGCAACGAGGGCACGTTCGGGCTCGTGACGGCAATCACGGTACGGCTGCTGCACCTGCCGGAGGCGGTGAAGACCGCGCTCGCGTCGTTCGCCAGCGTCGTCGAGGCCTCGGAGGCCGTCTCCGCAATCATCGCGGCCGGCATCATCCCGGCGGCGCTCGAGATGCTCGACGACGCGATGATCGGCGCCGTGAACGCGGCCGTCGGCAAGGTCTATCCCGACGGCGCCGGCGCCGTGCTGCTCATCGAGCTCGACGGTCCGCGCGCCGAGGTCGAGGCGCAGGCCGAGCGCGTCGCGGCCATCTGCCGAGAGCGGCAGGCGCTCATGGTCACCGTCGCGCGCGACGAGGCCGAGCGCGCGCTGCTCTGGAAGGGGCGCAAGGAAGCGGCGGGCGCCGTCGGCCGCATCACCGCCGCGTACCTCCTCCAGGATGCGGTAGTGCCGCGCAGCCGGCTGCCGCAGATCATGCGCGAGATGGTGGCGATCAGCAAACGCCACAATCTGCTGTTCGCCAACGTGTTCCACGCGGGCGACGGCAACCTGCATCCGCTCATCTGCTACGACGATCGCAAGCCCGGTGAGCTGGAGCGCGCCCAGCAGGCCAACGAAGAGCTGCTGCACGCCTGCATCGCGCTCGGCGGCACCGTGAGCGGCGAGCACGGCATCGGCATGGACAAGGCCAAGAACCTGCCGCTGCAGTACGCCGAGGCCGACCTCAACTTCATGTACCGTCTGCGCCGCGTGTTCGATCCCGACGGTCTCATGAATCCCGCGAAGCTGCTGCCATCGCACCCGGCGTGCGGCGAAGGCTTTCGCCCCTCGCGTCCCACGCTGCCGGCAGGGACGTGGGTGTAGCGCGATGGCGCTGACGACGAGCGCCGCCCTGGCCGATGGGCTGCGCGCGATCGTCGGCGCCGCGCACCTGCGCGAGGGCGGCGCGCCGGTGGACGGCGTGGTCCCGCGCTGGAGTGCCGAACCGGAGACGATCGAGCAGGCCGCCCTGCTCGTGGCGCTGGCGCACGACGCGCGTCTCACCGTCGTGCCGCGTGGCGCCGGCACCGCGCTCGAGCTCGGCCATCCGCCGGCGCGCGTGGACCTCGTGCTCGAGACGCGCCGCCTCGGCGCCGTGCTCGAATATCAGCCGGAAGATCTCACGGTCACCGTGCAGGCGGGATGTACCGCCGGCGCGCTCTCCGCGCAGCTCGCGGCGCGGCGCCAGATCCTTCCGCTCGACCCGCCGGGTTGGGCCGGACGATCACTGGGAGGCATCGCGGCCACGCACGCGAGCGGGCCGCTGCGCCAGCGCTACGGCACGATGCGCGACCTGCTGCTCGGCGTCCGCTTCGCGCAGGCCGATGGTGTGCTGACCTGGGGCGGCGCGAAGGTCGTGAAGTCGGTCAGTGGCTACGACGTTCCCAAGCTCATGGTGGGCGCCCTCGGGACGCTCGGCGTGCTGCTCGAGCTGACGCTGCGCCTGCATCCGGCGCCGGACCACGAGTCGACGTGGCTGGCGAGCTTTCGCACGCCGGCTCAGGTGCAGGAGTGCGTGGCGGCGTTGCTCGACTCCACGGTGCAACCCAACCGGATCGAGCTTCTCAACGCGCGCGTGCTCACCGCATGCGGACTCCCCGCGAGCGCGACGGCGCTCGCAGTCTCGATCGGGACCATCGAGCCTGCCGTGCGGGCTCAGGAAGGGCTCGTGAAGGCGCTCGTCCAGCGCGCCCGCGGAACGGTGGAAACGATGGGCGCATCGTTCTGGCGGACGTACGACCGCGCGCTGGCCGGCTTCGAGGGCGTGACGCTGCGAATCGGCACCGTGCCCGCCCGCCTCGCCGACACGCTGGCGTCCGTCCAGGCTGTGCTCCCGGACACCGCGATGGCGGGGTGCGCCGGTCTGGGCGCGCTGCACGCGCTCGTCGGGCATGCCGAGGCGCCGGCGCTGCAGGCGGCGCTCGACCGTCTGCGTGAAAGGGTGGACGACGTCGGCGGCTCGGTAATCGTCGAGCGTGCGCCGCGCGCCGTTCGCGAGCGGCTCGATCCCTGGGGACCGGTGCCGGAACCCGCACTTGCGGCGATGCGAGCGATCAAGACCGAATTCGATCCACGCGGTGTACTGAATGCCGGCCGCTTCGTCGGCGGACTATGAAACGCCCGAATCCAATGACGACAGCGGCAGAACCGGCACTGCTAGAACGGGCATGACGGAGCCGGGAACCATCTCGAACAGCCCACTCACGACGAAAGCCGGTCTCACGGACCCCGCGACAATGAACGCGATTCGATCGTGCGTGCACTGCGGCATCTGCCTGCCCGCCTGCCCGACGTATCGCACGCTCGGAGAGGAGATGGACTCGCCGCGCGGACGCGTGTACCTGATGCGCGCCGTGGCCGAGGGCCGTCTGGACGTCACGGACACGTACACGCGCCATCTCGATCTGTGTCTCGGCTGTCGCGCGTGCGAGACGGCGTGCCCGGCCGGCGTGCCGTTTGGCTCGCTGCTGGAGACGGCGCGCGCCGATATCGAGCGCGCGGGACGTCCGCTTCGGCGCCGATTGCTCGATGCCTTCCTCTTCGGGGTGTTTCCGCATCCGCAGCGGCTCGCCATCGCGCTGGGCCTGCTGCGACGCTATCGGCGCTCGGGACTACAAGCGCTGCTGCGCCACACGGGGCTGCTGCGGCGCTTTCCTCGCCTGGCCGCGATGGACGCGTTGCTGGCGGAGGTGCCGCGCACGGACACCGAGCTGCCGGAGTTCTTGGCGGCGCGGGGCCGCGCGCGTGGACGTGTCGCGCTGCTGACGGGATGTGTGCAGCGCCATCTCTTCGCCGACGTGAATCGTGACACGATGCGACTGCTCGCCGCCGCCGGCTGGGATGTGATCGCGCCGCATGCGCAAGGCTGCTGCGGCGCGCTCGAGCTGCACGGCGGCCGGCTCGACGCGTTCCGCGCGCGAGCGCGCGCGCTGGCGGCCGCGCTGCCCGCCGACGTCGACTACGTCGTGACGAACGCGGCCGGTTGCGGCTCGGCGCTGCGCGATTACGCCCACTGGGTTGACGACGATGGCGCTCGTCGCATCGCGGCCCGCACACGCGACGTCACCGAGCTGCTTGCCGACGCCGACCTGCCGTTGCGGCCGCTGGACGCGACGGTCACGTACCACGATCCTTGCCACCTCGCGCACGGACAGCGCGTCCGGACGGCGCCGCGAGCGTTGCTCGGCCGCATCCCGCAGCTGCGGCTGGTGCCATTGCCGGACAGCGAGCTCTGCTGCGGCAGCGCGGGGGTGTACAACGTGCTGGAGCCGGAGATGGCCGACCGGTTGCTGGCGCTGAAGATGGCCCGCATCGTGGAGACCGGCGCGCGCATCGTCGCCACCGGCAACCCCGGCTGTTTGCTTCAGATCGCCCGCGGCGCGCGCGAGGGTGGCCTCGACATCGAGGTCGTGCATCCCGTCACGCTGCTGGCGCGCGCCATGCGATGGGAGGAGCGATGAAGATTCGTCTTGCCGACCGCGCGAAATACCAGCCCGACAAGATGGCGAAGATCGCGCTCGCCTCCACGCCGCGCGCGCAGGTCGATCTGTACTGTCTCGAGTCCGGCCAGAGCCAGAAAGTTCACGCCCACGACGGACAGGACAAGGTCTACGTGGTGCTCGAGGGGCGTGGACGCTTCACGCTCGATGGCGCCGACCAGGCGCTCGAGGCCGGCGAGGCGCTGATCGCCGCCGCGGGCAGCCGGCACGGCGTGACGAACGACTCGGGGAAGCGCTTGCTGCTGCTCGTATTCATGGCGCCGCCGCCTCCGCACGCATGACGCGGGAGGACACGCGGGCCGGCGCGGGCTCCGCGTCGGCGGTCGCCCCACGCCGTGCGGCGTTGATGATCACGTGCCTCGCCGACATGTTCTATCCGGAGATCGGCGAGCGGATCGTTCGTCTGCTGCGGCGGCTCGGCGTCGAGGTCACGCTACCCGCGGGGCAGACGTGCTGCGGCCTGCCGCTGTTCAACTCCGGGTATCACGGCGAGGCCGCCGCCGTCGCGCGGCGCACGGTCGCTCTCTTCCGCGAGGAGGAGGCGGTGATCGTCCCATCGGGATCGTGCGCCTGGATGGTCAAGCACGAGTATCCCGGCCTGCTCCGCGGCAGCGCGGACGCGCCTGCCGGCGAGCGCCTGGCCGAGCGCACGTGGGAGTTCTCGCAGTTCCTCGTGCGTCGGCTGGGTCGCACGGCCTTCGAGACCGACGTGCAGGGCCCGCTCGCGTACCACGACTCGTGTCATCTCCTGCGCGGGCTGCACGAGGGAGTCGCGCCCCGCACGCTGCTGAGTCATCTCACGGGCGCGCAGGTCGTGCCGCTGCCTGGCAGCGACGAATGCTGCGGATTCGGCGGCTCGTTCTCCGTGCGGCTGCCGGAGGTGTCGACATCCATCCTCGACCGTAAGCTCGCCAGCCTCGAGGCCTCCGGCGCGCGCTGCCTGGTGGCCTGTGACGCCGGCTGCCTGATGCAGATCCGCGGCGGCCTCGCGCGTCGCAACTCGCCGCTGCGCGCGCTGCACCTGGCCGAAGTTCTGACATGACCTCTCGGGCGATTGCATGACCGAGCCGATCGTCACCACGCCGCTGCGCGAGCGCGCCACGAACGCCCTCGGGGACCGGCTCCTGCACGAGGCGCTCGACATCGCGACCACGCGGTTCATCACGCTGCGCCGTGAGGCCTTTGGCGATTTCCCGGAGGGCGAGCGGCTGCGCGATCGCGCGCGCGCCATCAAAGAGGCGACGCTCCAGCGGCTGGACACATACCTCGAGATGCTGGTGGCGAACGTCGAGCGGCTCGGCGGCCACGTGCACTTCGCGGCGACGGCGGAGGAGGCGCGCGACATCGTGCTCGGTATCGCACGCCGCACGGGCGCACGCATGGCCGTGAAGTCGAAGTCGATGGCGACGGAGGAGATCCACCTCAACGACGCCCTGCAGGCGATCGGCGTGACGCCGGTGGAGACCGATCTCGGCGAGTACATCATTCAGCTCGCGCACGAGCGGCCCTCGCACATCATCGCGCCCGCGATCCACAAGACCAAAGGGCAGGTGGCCGAGCTGTTCTCGCGCGAGCTCGGGCGCCCCGGCCTGCCCGCCGATCCCGAGGTCCTGACCAAGATTGCGCGCGAGGAGCTGCGCGAGAAGTTTCTGCAGGCCGATCTCGGGATCACGGGCGCCAACTTTGCCGTGGCCGACACCGGCACCGTCGTGCTCGTGACCAACGAGGGCAACGGCCGCATGGCGACGTCGCTGCCACGCGTCCACGTGGCCGTGATGGGCGTCGAGAAGGTCATCCCGTCGATGACCGATCTCGCCGTGTTCCTGGCCATCCTCGCCAAGAGCGCGACCGGCCAGAAGCTGTCCGTCTACACGACGCTCGTACAGGGTCCGCGCCGGCCGGGGGAGCTCGAGGGGCCCGATGAGTTCCACCTGGTTCTGCTCGACAACGGTCGCATCGCGCAGATCGGCGGGACACTGCGGGAGTCGCTCTACTGCCTGCGCTGCGGCGCGTGCCTCAACGTGTGTCCGGTCTATCGCCAGATCGGGGGCCACGCCTACGGCTACACGTATCCCGGGCCGATCGGCATCTTGCTGACGGCAATGCTCAACGGCCCGGGCTCGGTGAAGGACCTCTCCCACGCGTCGTCGCTCTGCGGCGCGTGCGCGGACGCGTGCCCGGTTCGCATCGACATCCCACGGATGCTGATCGAGCTGCGCCGCGAGGTCGACGCCCGACGGATTGCGCCGTGGAGCGAGCGCGTCGTGTTCAAGACCTTTGCGCGCGTCCTGCGCTCGCCGTGGCTCTATCGCGCGGGCGCGCGAATCGGCCGCATGGCGCAGCGACCGTTCGTCCGTGACGGCCGCATTCGCGCGCTGCCGTTCTTCTTCGGACACTGGACGCGGACGCGCGATCTGCCGCCGGTGGCCGCGCGCACCTTCCAGGAACGCTGGCGTGACCTCTAAGGCCGAGTTCCTCGCACGCATCCGCACCGAGATGGCGAAGACGCCGGGCCTGTTCACGGCCGCGCCCGCCGAGCGGCCGGCGCAGCCGCGGCAGCGCCTGGACATCCTGCGGCGCGAGCTCAGCGAGCGGTGGCCGCAGATGCTCGAGCGATTCCGCAGCGAATTCGAGCGCGTCGCCGGCGTATTCCATCGGGTCCCGACCGCCGCCGAGGTGCCCGCGGCGCTGGAGCGGATCTGCCGTGAGCGCGCGGCGCGACGGGTCGTCGCATGGCCCGCCGAGGAGCTCGGGGTTGCCATCGCTCCCGCGCTGGGCGCCGCCGGCATCGCGGTGGAGTCGATGCCGCGCGCGTCCGTACCGGACACCGAGCGCGACCGGCTGCGAGGAACCATCGCCGTGGCCGATCTGGGCGTGACCGGCGCGGATCTCGCGGTGGCCGAGACGGGCACGCTGGTGCTCGTGTCGGCCGCGGGCCGACCACGCTCGACGTCACTGCTGCCGCCATGCCACGTCGCCGTCTTCGACCGTGCGGCGCTCGTGGAATCGCTCGAGCAGGTGGGACTGGCGCTCGAGGCCTGGCACGATGGTCCAGCGCCACCGGAGCGCGGCGCCGTGATCAACTTCATCACCGGGCCGAGCCGCACGGCCGACATCGAGCTGACGCTCACGCGCGGCGTGCACGGCCCAAAGGAGATTCATGCGATCTTCGTCGATGGTGGCTTCGCCCGGCATGACTGAGCGCTACTTCGAGCCGGCCGACGTCGATACGCTCATTCCCACCCTCACGCGCGTGATGGGCAGCATCATGCGGGCAAACGAGCAGGCCACGGCCATCAGCGGGCGGCTCGAGGCCGAGCGCGAGCGGATCGGCCTCGCGGGGGGCGGGGTGATCGACCGCACCGCGTGGAAGGCAGACACGGAGCAGGTCGCGCGGCTGACCGAGACGGTGAAGACAGGACTGACGGAGATCATGGGCATGGGTGGCACGATCAAAGACCTCGCACTCGGGCTGGTCGACTTCCCGCACCGGCGCGATGGACGCGTCGTGAATCTGTGCTGGAAGTACGGGGAGACGAACGTCACGCACTGGCACGGCATGGACGAAGGCTTTGCCAACCGGAAGCCGCTGTGACGCACGCCTCCCAAGCGCCGCGCCGCCGCTACGACGCCATCTTCTTCGACCTGTTCGACACCCTCGTGCACTTCGACCGCGACCGCCTGCCGCAGATCGACGTGGATGGCCGCACCATCCGCTCGACCGCGGGCTGCCTGCACGCGCTGCTTCAGCCTCACGCGCCGTCGGTCAGCCTGGCGCAGTGCTACGAGGCACTCGCCGCCTCCTGGAAGGAGGCCGAACGGCTGCGCGCCATCGATCATCGTGAGGTCGGCGCGCCCGAGCGCTTCCGCGATTTCTTTGGCCGGCTGGCCCTGGAGCGCGCGACGGTCTCGCCCGATCTGGCCAACGTGCTGATCGAGGCGCACAAGGCCGAGCTGTCGAAGGCCGCCTCGTTTCCGCCGCACTACGGCCCGCTGCTGCGTCGGCTCGCGCGGCACTATCGGCTGGCGGTCGTCTCGAACTTCGATTACACGCCCACGGCCACCGGAATCCTCGAGGCCGCGGGCGTGCTCGATCTCTTCGCGGCCGTGATCGTGTCCGACGCCGTGGGCTGGCGGAAGCCGCGACCGGACATCTTCCGCCGGGCGCTCGCCGCGACGGCCGCGGACCCGGCGCGAACGCTGTTCGTGGGGGACCGCGCGGACATCGACGTCGAGGGCGCGCACCGTGTGGGCATGGATGCCGCGTGGATCAATCCCACGAGCGACCCACTGCCGGAAGGGATCGCGCCGCCGGAGTATGAAATCCGCGACCTTGCCGACCTGGAGCCAATCCTGGGGCTCCAATAGCGGCATCCCCCGGCATGTCGCCTGCATCCCAAGAGCCGGGAGAGACGACGAACATGGCCACCGCCCGCAACGTCATCATCATCGGCTCAGGGCCCGCCGGCTATACCGCGGCCATCTACGCGGCGCGCGCGAATCTGGCGCCGCTCATGATCAGCGGCGTCCAGTCCGGCGGTCAGCTCATGCTGACGACGCACATCGAAAACTATCCCGGCTTCGTCGATCCGGTGCTCGGTCCGGAGCTGATGGAGACGATGCGCAAGCAGGCCGAGCGCTTCGGCACCGACATGGTCGGCGACGACGTCACGGGCGTCGACTTCACGCACCGGCCATTCACGGTGCGGACAGCGGATACGACCTTTCAGGCGCAGACCGTCATCGTCGCCACCGGCGCGTCGGCCAAGATGCTCGGCCTGCCGTCCGAGACCCTGCTGATCGGACACGGCGTATCGACGTGCGCCACGTGCGACGGCTTCTTCTTCAAGGACCAGGACGTCATGGTCGTCGGCGGCGGCGACTCGGCGCTGGAAGAGGCGCTCTATCTGGCACGGCTGGGGCGCAAGGTCGAGGTCGTACATCGGCGCGACACCCTGCGCGCGTCGAAGATCATGCAGGACCGCGCCTTCGCCAATCAGAAGATTTCGTTCCTCTGGAACAGCGTCGTGCGCGACATCCTCGATCCCGCGGCGGGCAAGGTTACGGGCGTCGTCGTCGAGGACGTGGTGAGCGGCGCGCGCACCGAGCGAAAGGTCGACGGCCTGTTCGTCGCGATTGGCCACGAGCCGAACACGGCGCTCTTCCGCGGGCAGCTCGACCTGCTGCCGAACGGCTACGTTCGCGTGGAGCCGGGAACCACCCGGACGTCCGTCGCCGGCGTGTTTGCGGCGGGCGACGTGCAGGACGCGGTGTTCCGCCAGGCGGTCACCGCCGCCGGCACCGGCTGTATGGCCGCGCTCGAGGCCGAGCGCTGGCTCGAGGCTCAGCGCCTGGGGTAGGCGACGGCGCTCCGCGCGGGGCCCTCACCCGGCTCGCGCGGTGACGTACAGGCGCTCGGTCGGATGCTCGAGCGCATAGGGCGGCCGCAGCTCGACAGACTCCACGACGAAGCCGGCCCGGCGAATCTGCGCGGCAAACGCGACGGGCTGCCGGTAGTGCAGCTCGACGTCCACCGGCGCGCCCTTGTACTCGGTGAAGCGCTGCGCTCCTGTGCCCGCATGGACGGCGATCAGCGCGCGGCCGCCGTCTCGGGTCACGCGGCGAAGCTCGGCCAGCGCGGCGGCCGTCGCCGCCTCGTCGTCATAGATCAGCGAGTAGAACGCGAGGACCCCCGCGCACGAGCCTTCCGCCATGGGCAGCGCGCGGACGTCGGCGGCGACGAAGCGGAGCGTCGCGTTGAGCCGGCGCGCATGCGCCACCGAGCGCTCGGAGAAATCGACGCCGATGACCGGCGCGACGCCGAGGTCGGCCACGAAGCGGCCGACGTGACCGGCGGCGCCACAGCCGACGTCGAGCACGGGTCCCGATGGGCAGCCGGCGGCGAAGCGCCGCAGTCGCTCGACGTCCCACGGCTTGCGCGTCAGCTCGTCGGCGAAGTCGGCGGCATACTGCTCGGCGATCCGATCGAAGGACGCGCGAACGCGGTCGCTCACGCGCGCGTGCCGAGCTGCCGATCCAGAATCCACGGTTCTCGAGGAGCACCAGGGGCCGTCTCGGGGCCCCCCAACTTCTAGCTCCCGACGCGCAGCGTGGTGCCCAGATCGCGGAGCAGCGCGATGGTCGACAGGTACGAGAGCCGCCCCGTACGAGGATTCTCCGAGGGAACGTTCTCGACCTCGATTGCGAGCGCGCCGAACTCGCCCTCGACGCGAATGCGGTGCGTGTTCCTCGCCAATCCCGGCACGGCATAGATCTTCGTGCGCGTCCGCTCCGGACCGATGCCAGCCAGCGACAGCGCGGCCAGCACATTGACGTTGGCGGGGAAGGCGCGGCACGCCTCGGTGGCCGGTCCTTCGAAGATCAGCGTCTCCTCGCGCAGTGCATCGAGATCGATCTTTTGCGTCACCACCCACGGCGCGCCCGCGAGACCTTTCGGCGGCTTGCGCGATTCCATCGTCACGGAGTGGATCCCGCCGATGGCCGCGCCCTTGACCCCGTCCAGCCCGGCGATCGCGCCCGAGGGGACGTGGATGCGCGCGCCCTTGGCTTCGGCGAGCGCGATCCAGTCCTCGCGTCCGAGCAGCCCGCCACACGACAGCACGACGAGATCGCGTCCGGCGCCCAGCGCCTTGGGCGCGAGCTCTTGCAAATGCGCCTGCGTGGATGCCTCCACGATGAGATCCGAGGCCGCCACCAGGTCGTCGACGTCCAGAAACGGCGGCTTGGACGCGAGCGTCGCCAGGAACGCCTCGCCGCGCTCTCGTGTGCGCGCGGTGGCGCCGGCGAGCACGAGGCCGGGCAGTCCCGCGTCGACGGCGCGGCAGACCTGGCGGCCGATCGCGCCGAGGCCGACGACGCCGACTTTGATCGGACCGTGCGCGGCACGCATCGCGGCGCATGGTATCATGCGGCACGTTGACGTCATCCGCCGCGCTGCACGCACCTCTCGAGCGGCTCTATCGCGACTTCGACTACGACGCCCGTCTCCACCGTGACGCGATCCAGTATCCGCTTCGCTACGGCGACCCTGCCGACCGCGAGCTCGTGGCGCTGCTGACGGCGTGCCTGGCCTACGGCCGTGTCGAGCTGTTTGGGCGCGCGCTGCAGGGCGCGCTGGCGGCGATGGGTTCGTCGCCCGCCGCGTTCGTTCGTGACTTCGACCCGCGACGCGACGGCGCGCGGTTTGCCGGGTTCATCTATCGCTTCAACCGGCCCCGAGACCTCGTGGCGTTTTGCGTGGCGGCGCGCGACGTGCTCGCGCGCCACGGCACGCTGGAGAAGTGCTTCCTCGCCGGCGATCCCGAGCCGCGCGGCGCGATTGCGCCTGCGCTGGAGCGCTTCGCCTCCGCGTTTCTGGATGCCGACTTCCGGGAGGTCTTTCCGCGCGGCCGCCGGTCGCGCGGGTATCGTCATCTGTTTCCGGTCCCGTCGGCGGGCGGCCCCTGCAAACGCCTGTTGCTGTTCCTGCGCTGGATGGTGCGGCGGGAAGCGCCCGACTTCGGGCTGTGGACCGGCGTATCGCCGTCGCGATTACTCATCCCGATCGACACCCACGTGGAAAACATGAGCCGTGCGATCGGCCTCACGCGCCGGCGCTCACGGAACTGGAAGATGGCGGAGGAGATCACCGCGCGCCTGGCCACGCTCGATCCCGCCGATCCGGTGAAGTACGACTTCGCGTTGTGTCACACGCGCATGGCGGGCGACTGCCTGGACCGCCGCGACGCCGTCGTCTGTACTCCGTGTCGGCTGCGCGAGGTATGCCGCCACTGGACACGTGCTCGCTCCCGGAGGACACGGCCGTGATGGAGATCGCCGGTGTGCTGCTCGGCGCGTTGCTCGTCGTGCTCGCGGTCGTGGCGTGGACGCTCTTCGGCACACGGCGCGAGCTGGCCGAGCTGCGCGCGCGGCCGCCCGCTACCGACCCGGCGCTGCCGCTGCTCAAGCAGGAGATCGAAACCGTGCGACGCGAGGGCCGCGAGGACCAGGAACGGCTGCGCCGTGAGGTCGGCACGCTCACCGGCGAGGTGACGCGCCAGCTCGAGCAGGGGATGAAGCTGATCCAGGCGGGACAGAGCACCATCGGCGCGCGTCTGGACGCCGCGACGAAAGTCGTCGGCGACGTGCAGGGCAGCCTCGGCACGCTGCAGGAGGCGACGCGCCGTGTGGCCGAGATCGGCCGCGAGATCCAGGGCCTCGAGCAGGTGCTGAAATCGCCGAAGATGCGCGGCGGGCTCGGCGAGACGCTGCTCGAGCGAATCCTCGACGAGATGCTGCCGCGCGAGCACTGGGTGACGCAGCACGGCTTCCGGTCGGGCGAGAAGGTGGACGCGGCGATCCGCATCGGCGAGCGGATCGTTCCCGTCGACGCGAAGTTTCCGCTCGAGAACTTCCGACGCATGCTGGACGAGAGCGACGACGCGCAGCGCCGGCAGTATCGCCGCGTCTTCGCGCGGGACGTGAAGGCGCGCGTCGACGAGATCGCGAAGAAATACATCCTGCCCGACGAGGGGACCTACGACTTCGCGCTGATGTACGTGCCGGCGGAGAACGTCTACTACGAGATCGCCGTGCGGCCCGAGGACACCGGGGAGGACCCGATCGCGTCCTACGCGCTCTCCCGCCGCGTGGTGCCGGTGTCGCCCAACAGCATCTTTGCGTACCTGCAGGTGATCGTGCTCGGCCTCAAGGGCCTCCGCATCGAGGCGAACGCCCGCCGCATCCAGGAAGATCTGGCGCGGCTGGGCGGCGACGTCGCCAAGCTGCGCTCGCCGCTGGCCACCCTGGGCCGCCACCTGGGCAACGCACAGAAGCAATACGACGACGCCCAGCGCGAGCTGGACCGGCTCGAGACAAAGCTCGACGAGATCGGGCGCAAGGGTGGCGATGCCGCGCTGCGCGAGCGCGAGGTCGAGCCGCCCACGCTTCCCGGGGTGGTATAGTTCGCGTATGACGAACATCCCCATCCAGGTCTACGGCATCAATCTGCTCGTCAAGATGATGGCCGAAGCGCCTGCCGACATCCGCGTGAACTGCCCGAAGGGCTCGCCGATCCGGTACGGGGAAGTGATTGCTCGCGGGGACGGCTTCGACGAGGGCGCCAATGCCTTCCGCGAGATGCCCGAGCTCAAAACCGTCGTCGCATTCGAGGAGAGCGCGGAAGAAGTCGAGGGTCACTACTTCTACATCGCCCTCGAGGAATACCGCGTCATCCGCCTCGACTCCGTCATCCTGTCCTTTCCCCACGAGTAACCGCGGGGGTCAGACGCGGCCGTGTCGACGCTGACGCGCGCGCTGTCCCTGGTCGACGCGGACGAGCTGGTGAGCCTCACGCGGGAGCTCGTGCGCATCCCGAGCGTGGTGCGGCCGGGCGAGCACGGCACCACCGAGGCGGACGTCGCCGCGCACGTCGAGGCGTGGATGCGCGCGCAAGGCCTCGACGTCGAGATCCAGCGCGTCGCGCCCGATCGTCCGAACGTTCTCGGTGTGCTGGGCGCCGCCGGCGCGGGGCCGACGCTGCTCCTCGAGGGGCATACCGACGTCGTGACCGAAGGCGATCCCGCCGCGTGGACCCATCCGCCGTTCGCCGCCGAGCTGGTGGACGGCAAGATCTACGGGCGCGGCGCCGCCGACATGAAATCGGGGCTCGCGGCGGCGATGATCGCCGCCGCGGCGATCAAGCGAAGCGGCGCGCCGCTCGCGGGGCGTCTCGTCGTCGGGGCTCTCGTCGACGAGGAAGGTGACATGCTCGGCGCCAAGCACCTCTGCACGACGCCGCTGGGTCGCGAGCTCTCCGCCGCGATCATCTGCGAGCCCGAGCAGAACGAGCTGTGCCTCGAGCAGCGCGGCGTGGTCTGGGCGCGCGTGACCGCGCGTGGCCGCATGGCGCACGGCGCGATGCCGGAGGCGGGCGCGAACCCGATCAGCGCGCTGGCCACGCTGGTGGCGGAAGCCCCGCGACTCGAGCGGCGACTGCGCGCGCTCTGCACGCGCAGCCGGTATCTCAAGCCGCCGACCGTCACGCCGACGGTCATCGCCGCTCCGATCGCCGGGGTGGCGCAGTCCAATGTGATCCCGGCTGCCGCGCACGCGACGCTCGACGTGCGGCTCACACCCGGTCCGGATGCGGACGCGGTCGCCAAAGAGATCGACGAAGCGTGCCGGCGCGCGGCCGACCGCTCTCCCGGCGTCAGCGTCGAGTGGGCTCCCATCAACGGGTTTCGTCTGGCGACGAAGGTCGAGCGCGAGGAGCCGCTCGTGCGCGCGATGGTCGGCGCCGTCCGCCGCGCCACCGGCCGCGCCGCGCGCTGGGGCGGCGTGCCCGGATCGACCGACGGGACGATCTTGCGCATGCAGCTCGGCATCCCGATCGTGACGTGCGGCCCTGGCCACCGGCTGATCCCGCATCAGGTCGACGAGTACGTCGAGGTCGGCGAGCTCGTCGATGCGGCGCGAATCTACGTGGCCGCCGCCCTCGCGTACTGCAAGCCGTGAGCCGCGGGCCGCGTCCCGCCGCGGGAGCACCGGGCGCGCGCCTACCGCGGTTGCGTGGAGTCGAGGCGTTTCCCGTCGACCACGAAGGCGAGCGCTTTCTCGCATTGCGCGATCCGGCCGGCTACACGCCGTCGGTCGTGATGCTGCCGATGGCGCTGCTCGAGATCGTCTCGTTGTTCGACGGCGCTCACGACGTCGCCGAGATCCAGCAGGCGGTGCTTCGCCAGCGTGGCGAGCACGTCGACGCCGCCCGGATCGACGAGCTCGTACAGGCGCTGGATCAGCATGGATTCCTCGAGGGCCCGCGCTTCGAGGCGCGCCGCGCGGAGGTGGACGGCGCGTTTCTCGGAGCCACCGTGCGCCCCGCCAGCCACGCCGGCGGCGCCTATCCCGCGGACGCCGCCGCACTGCGGACGATGTTCGACGGCTTCTTCGCCCCGCCACACGGCCCGGGCGCCATCGATGGCATCGGCGCGACCAGCTCTCCCGTCCGTGCGCTGATCGCGCCTCACATCGATTTTCATCGCGGCGGCCCCGCGTATGCGTGGGGCTATCGCGATTTGGCCGAGCGGTGCGACGCCGACGTCTTCGTGATCTTCGGCACCTGCCATGCGGGGATGCCGCACCCGTTCGCGCTCACACGCAAGCCGTACGAGACGCCACTGGGACCGGCGCCCGTCGACGTGGACTTCGTCGAGGCGCTTGCGGCGCGAGCGCGTCAGGATTGCTTCGCCGCCGAGGCCGCGCACCGCAACGAGCACTCGATCGAGTTCCAGGCCGTGTTCCTGCGCTATCTGTTCGCGGGCCGCCGCGAGGTGAGGATCGTGCCCGTGCTGACGAGCTTCGTCCACGAGGCGCTGGCCAGCGGCCGGCGTCCCGAGGCGGACCGCCGCGTGACGCGGTTCCTCGATGCTCTCGGCGAGACGGTGGCGGCAAGCGGCCGCCGGGTGGCCTTCGTAGCCGGCGCTGACCTCGCGCACGTGGGCCCTCGCTTCGGCGATGCCGACCCGGTGTCGCCGCAGGAGGCGGAGCGGCTCGCCGCGGCCGACCGCGCGACGCTCGCCGCCATCACGGCGGGGGATGCCGATGCGTTCTTCGACGATGCCGCGCGCGACGGCGACGCGCGCCGGATCTGCGGGCTCTCGCCGATCTGGCTGCTGTTGCGCGCCACCGGCGGTGCCCGTGGCGTGCTGCGCCATTACGGTCAGACGCCTGATTCTCAGTGCGTCGTGACGTTCGCGAGCGTGGTCTTCTAGGATGCGCGCGTGATGCAAACGCCGGCGGCGGGCTGGAAGCTTCCCGACCTCCGCATCGACACCGAGGGTGACTGGTACGACGAAGGGGTTCAAGTGACCCATCCGGGAATCCTCGCCAACCTGCGCAGCAATCTGAGAAAAGACGATGCCGGCTACTTCATCCAGACGCGCGTACGGATTCCCGTCCGGGTCGAGGACGTCCCCTGGGTCGTGACACGCCTCGAGCGGCGAGGCGAGACGTTGCACGCGATCCTCAACGACGACGCCGACGAGCGCATCGACCCCGCCAGCGTTCGGCTCGGCGCCGCCGACGTGCCGTATTGCATGGTCAAGGGCGGCGTCTTCGAGGCCCGGTTCTCGCGCGCTGCGACGTTCCAGCTTCTGGCGCTCGCGGAATACGACGAGGCCTCCGGGCGCGGCGCACTCCGCCTCGGTGGGCGCGAGTATCCGCTCGCGAGGGCCTCGTGAGACGCGGGCTCGCCGTCGCGCTCGTGACGACGGTGATGGTGTGTGTCTTCGCGATCGGCGTGCACTGGACGGTGAGCGTTCGGGCGCAGAGCGCGCCATCCGTCGCGCAGAGCGCGCCATCGAAGGACGAGATCGGCGACGACGTCCAGACGGTTCCGCGTGGAAAGCTGCCCGTGTTCGCCGGCGAGGGCGACACCGGCGCGCTTTATCGATTCGCGACGACGCGCGGCGACGTGCTGCGCTGGATGCCGTGCACCTGCGGCTGCGCGCAGTTCGGCCACAGCTCCAACCGCTCCTGCTACATCAAGAAAGAGACGGACGCGGAGGTGACGTACACGAGCCACGCCGCGACCTGAACGCTGTGCATGGACGTCACGCGTGACGTGATGCGGCTCAGCGCCGAGGGCAAGACCCCGCAGGAGATCCGGCGTTTCATCGACGCCACGTACGTACCGCACGGCCGCCCGATGGACACGCCACAGCCGCCGCGCTGATGCAGGTCGCCGCGCGACTGATCGAGATCCTGCGCGCCGCCGACGTCGACTGCCTGTTCGGCAACCCCGGCACGACCGAGCTGCCGTTCCTCGATGCGCTGGACGGCTCCGGCCTGCGGTATGTCGTCGCCCTTCAGGAGGCGACAGCCACCGCCGCCGCCGACGGCTACGCGCAGGCGTCCGGGCGGCTCGGGGTCGTCAATCTTCACGTGGCGCCCGGACTCGCCAACGCACTGTCGATCGTGCACAACGCCTCGCGCGCCAAGAGCCCGCTGCTGGTGACCGCGGGCCAGCAGGACACCCGGCTGCTCCTCGACGCCCCGATCCTCGCGGGCGACATGGTCAAGATGACGGAAGGCCTCACGAAGTGGTCGTACGAGCTGCGGAGCGCGGCGGAAGCGCCGACCGCGCTGCGTCGCGCGATCCAGCTGGCGCTCACGCCGCCGACGGGGCCGGTTTTCCTCGCGCTGCCCATGGACCTCATGACGGAGCCCTGCGACGACGCCGGCCTCGCGCCGGGCCCGATCGCCGTGCATCCGACAGCCGAGGCGGAAGCGATCGCGCGAGCGGCCTCGCTGCTGGCACGGGCGAAGGCGCCGGCGATCGTGGCCGGTGACGGCGTCGCGAGGGCCGGCGCCCAGGCCGAGTTGGTGGCCCTCGCCGAGACGCTCGGCGCCGCCGTGCACGGCGAGCCGATCCATCGACGCCTGTCGTTCCCCGGCGATCATCCGCTGTGGCGCGGCGGTCTCTATCCGACCGCCACGGGAGCGGCCAAGACCCTCGAGCGGTTCGACGCGGTGCTCGTCGTCGGCGCGAGCGTCTTCACGTGGCTCTTCCACGCGCCGGGCTCTCCGTTCGGTGCAACCCAGACGGTCATCCAGGTCGACGACGATGCCAGAGAGATCGGACGCACATACCCGGTCAGCCTCGGCGTCGTCGGCGGCGTGCGTGCGGCGCTCGGCGATCTCCAAGAGGCGGTCGCCAGGCGGCAGGACGATGCGACGTGTGCAGCGGCTCGCGAGCGCGTCGCCGCACTCGGTCGCGCGCGCACGGAGCACGCGCGGCGGCTCGCCGCGACGGCCGACGCGGCCCGTGACCGGGTGCCGATCGCGCCCGAGTACCTGATGCGCACGCTCGCGACGCTGGTGCCGCGCGACGCGCTCATCGTCGACGAGTCCGCCTCGTCGCTGCCGCACGTGCTGCGCCACCTGCCGTTTCCCGCGGGCTCGGATTTCTTCGGCAGCAAGACGGGGACGCTCGGCTGGGCGATGGGCGCGGCCCTCGGCGTGCAGCTCGCGCATCCGCACCGTAAGGTCGTGGCCACCATCGGCGACGGGTCGGTGATGTATGCGCCGCAGGCGCTGTGGACGGCCGCGCACGATGCGCTGCCCGTGACGTACGTCGTCGCCAACAACGCGTCCTACGCGATCCTCAAAGCGGGGATGCTGACGTTCGGACTGCCGGCCGCCAAGCGCGGCGTCTTCCCGGGCATGGACCTCGTCGCTCCCGAGATCGACTACCTTGCACTGGCGCGCTCGATGGGGGTACTGGCCGAGCGCGTCGAACGGCCGGCGGCGCTGCGCGACGCGCTCACGCGCGCGCTCGGTCATCCCGGGCCGGCGCTGGTCGACGTCGCGATCGACCGCGGCTTCGAGCCGATGCGATGAGTGCGCCACCACCAACCGGCGGTGAGTGGGTGGTCCGCATGCTGGCGCGCGAGGGCGTGCGTCACGTCTTCGGCATTCCCGGCGTTCACAACCTGCCGATCTATGACGCCCTTCTGCAGCAGTCCGCGATCACGCACGTGCTTGCGCGTCACGAGCAGGGTGCGGCCTTCATGGCCGACGGCTATGCGCGCGCCTCCGGCACGCCGGGCGTGGTCGTCGTCACCAGCGGGCCCGCGGCCACGAATACGATCACGCCGCTGTCCGAGTCGTACTCGGGCTCGGTTCCGGTCTTCGTGATGATGTCCGACATCGCGGCCGGCCTGGTCGGGCGCGATCTCGGCGCGTTGCACGAGGTGCCGAACCAGATCGACTGTTTTCGCCCGGTCACGCGCTGGGCCGAGACGCTGGACGACACGGCGGCGATTGCGACGAGCCTGAGCGCGGCGTTCGAGCTCACGCGCAGCGGCCGCCCCGGTCCGATAGCCCTCTCGATTCCCAACGACCTGCTCTACGCGCGCGCCGAGGCCACACCGCCGCCGCCCGGCAGAGCGCGGCGGCCGCCGTGTCACGTCGCGGACGTCGACGCCGCCGCGCGGCGGCTCGTCGCGGCCACGCGTCCGCTGATCATCAGCGGGGGTGGTGTCGTGGCCGCGGGCGCGGAACGCGAGCTGCTCGCGCTTGCGCGACGACTCGGTGCGCCGGTGATCACCACGGTGAGCGGGCGCGGCGCGCTCGACGAGCGCGACGCGCTCTGGCACAGCGTGCTGCCCGATCGCCGCGCGACCGGCCCGGTGTTGCAGGCCGCGGACGTCGTGCTGGCGGTGGGGACGAAGCTCGGTCACCGCTCGCTCGAAAAGCTCGGCGTGACGCTGGCCCCGGCCCAGACGCTCGTGCATCTGGATCTCGACCCGAGGGTCATTGGCCGCGCGTTCAAGACCGAGGTGGCGGTGGTCGGCGACGCGCGCGATGGATTGGCTCGGCTGCTCGAGGCATTGGCCACGGGAGCGCCCGCAGCCGGCTGGGATCGCGCGTGGCTCGCGGGGCTGCAAAAGGACGCGGGACCGCGCTTCACGCCGGACGTCGCCGCGGTGATCGCGACGCTACGCCGCGCGTTGCCGGACGACGCGATCGTCGTGAACGACCAGACCGGGCTGACGTACTGGATGGAGCATCGCTTTCCGGTCTATGCCCCGCGCACGTTTCTCTATCCCACGGGCTCGGCCGTGCTCGGCTACGCGGTCCCTGCGGCGATCGGCGCAAAGCTCGCACGCCCGGATCGTCCGGTGATCGCCGTCGCAGGCGATGGCGGCTTCATGTTCTCCGTGGCCGAGCTGGCCACGGCGGTGAAATACCGGCTTCCTGTCGTGTTCCTGGTGGTCAACGACGATCGCTATGGCGCGATCAAGTATCTGCAGCAGCGGATGTACGCGGGGCGGTGGGGCGAGGCGGATCTGACGAATCCGGATTTCCCGGCCCTGGCGCAGGCATTCGGCGCGCGAGGGGAGCGGTTGGCCGACATCGAAACGCTGCCCGCGGCCATTTCGCGCGGCCTCGCCGCCGATGGGCCGACGCTGCTGGAGCTCCGAATGGCCATCGAGCCCCCGTGGGAAATGTGAGGCCTGGTTGGCTCGAAACTGATCATCTGCCCGGTCCTGGTCGGCATGAGTATGGCCGGCCAGCTGGCAAGCAGATAAGGCTGACAGGGGTTTAGGGCCTTCGCCGATTCGGCATCGACGTTGCTCTCCGTGCACGGCGAGGAGGGCGACCCATGGGCCCGTTCAGCCGGCAACCGTCTCGGGTGGGACCGCTTACGAGTGAAGAGCCTGCTGTACGTCCCGCGGAGATGCGGCTCTCGGCCGTGCCCGCGATGACCACCGAATCGCCGTCGGCCCGCCGCTTCGGCGAGTTCCTCGTGGCCGAGAACATCATCACCCAGAGCCAGCTCGACGTGGCGCTGCGGCGCCAGACGGTGGCCCGCGCGTACGTTCCGCTCGGCCAGATGCTGCTGGCCAAGAAGCTGATCACGCGAAAACAGCTCAATACGCTGCTGCAGCGTTACGGCAAGCGCTCGCGGCTCGGCGCCATCCTCGTCAAGGCCGGTCACGTCACCGCGTCGCAGCTCCAGGAGGCACTGGCCCACCAGCGGCGGACCCGCATGCCGCTCGGCCAGGCGCTCATCGCCCTCGGCTATCTCGACGAGATGACGATGCGCGACGCGCTCTGCACGCAGCTCCACGTCAATTTCTTCGACGTCGACAAGATCGTCATCGACCAGCGGCTGACGCGCCTCATTTCCGAGCGCTTTGCGGCCCGGCACCTCATCGTGCCGCTCTTCTGCGCCGGCGACGTGCTCGTCCTCGCCGTGGACGACCCGTCGCAGTCGGCGGTCATCGAAGGCCTCGAGGGGCATCTGCGCCTGCAGATCGAGATCGTCACGACGACCACCGAAAAGCTCATGGCCGCGATGAAGCGCCTGTACGGTCCGCCGGTCACGCCCGCGGTCGAGCCGATCGCCCGGCGAAACATCCTGGTCGGTCCGATCCGCGACTTCCTGGTGGCCGAGCTGGCGGCCCGCGCGCTGCCGGGCGTGAGCGTCGTGCCGTCGTAGCCGCCGCGCGCCCGCGCGGATGACGCGCGGCCTCGGGGTGGGTTAGAATCCTGCCCTATGAAACGCGTGATATTCCTGGTCGCGCTCTCGCTGTTGCTCGCGGATCGCGCGAGCGTCGCCGCTGCCGACATCGACTATCCGCTCGTCGGCGCCCCCGGCGTCTACACGCTGGTGAACCTGCACCCCGACGAGCAGCGGCGGCGACTGTACTCCGTGAACTACCAGCAGTCGGGGCTCATCCCGGTATGCTCGAAGGTGAAGATCGAATCGGTCAGCAAGCGCAAGATGACGTTCCGGCTCCTCGACAGCGATCGCGAATACGACTACGTCTTCCACGATACGCTGCGCGATCCGATCCCCAAGCACCTCGACAAGCTCTTCGGCACGAAGTGTGACGCCTCGCTCGGGGGGCTGAGCGAGGTGGACCGAAAGGGCGTCCGCGCCGGCACCGCCATGGCCGGCATGACGAAGCGCGGGGTGACGCTCGCCATCGGGTATCCGCCCGAGCACGCGACGCCGTCGCTCGAGTCCGACATCTGGACGTACTGGACGAACCGCTTCGGCAAGATGACGGTGAGCTTCACCGACGGCAAGGTCACGGGGATCAGCCGTTAGCGCCGGATGACGTTCACGTCGGACGTCGCGACCGCGCCCACCTCGCCCGGTACCGTCTCGCATCCCGCACGCGCGTCGCGACGATTGGCTCGCGGCTGGCGTGCGCTGCGGACCGGTCTGGCGTTCGTCACGTTCGGGCTCGGCGCCATCGTCGTGGCCGCGCTCGTCTGGGTCGTGGCCCGCGGCACGCCCGCGCGGCGCGAGCTGCGGACACAAGCGATCGTGCACCGCGCGTTTCGTCTCTTTGCCTGGTGGATGACGAGCCTGGGCCTGATTCGCGTGTCGTGGATCGAGGCCACGCGCCTGCACGGAGCGGGGCCGCGGCTGTTCGTCGCGAACCATCCGACGCTGATCGACGTCGTGCTGCTGCTCGCGCGCATTCCGCAGGCGGACTGCATCGTCAAGACGGCCGCGCGCCGCAACCCGTTCATGCGCGGGATCGTGGCGAGGGCCGGGTACCTGGCCAACGACGAGGGCGATGCGCTCGTCGACGCCTGCGCCGCACGGCTCGCCGCGGGGCGCTCGGTCGTGCTGTTTCCCGAGGGCACGCGGTCGCCGCGCGACGGCCTGCGACGCTTCCAGCGGGGCGCCGCGCACATCGCGCTCAAGAGCGGATGTCCCATCGTGCCCATGATCATCACGTGCCGCCCGCCGACGCTGCTCAAGGGACAGCCGTGGTACGACGTTCCCGAGCGGCGGGCCCAGTACACGATGCGCGTCGTGGCGCCGCTCGATCCGGCGCGCTACCTGAGCGCCGAGACACCGCTGCCGGTGGCGGCGCGACGGCTCACCGCGGACCTACAGGCGCTGTACGAGCGTTGGCTCGGCGGCGACGAGGAGCATCAATGACGCAGCCCGAGGTTTCCAAGGACGAGATCTTCAAGCGCTTGCGCGAGGTGCTGGTGGACGGCTTCGATCTCCGGGAGGAGCAGCTCGTGCCGACGGCTCGCCTCGTCGAGGATCTGGAGCTCGACAGTCTCGATCTGGTCGACTTCGCTGTGCGGCTCGAGCAGCACGTGGACCTCGAAATCGCTGAAGACGAGCTGAAGGCCATCAAAACGGTGCAGGACATCGTCGACCTGCTCTACCAGAAGCTGAACGCAGCACGCTCCTGACCGCGTGCGGGTGTTCGTCGTCGTGGTCGGTCTGTCGTATCCGCTGCTCATCTACGCCGGATTACGGCTCTTCGGACCGCGCATCCTGGCCGCGACCGCCGGCGCGCTGGTCGTCGCGCATGCGGCGTCGGGATGGCGCCGGTGGCGGCGCAGCGATGTCGTCCGGGCCGCCGTTCCGGTCGTGCTGGTCGCTGCCGTGCTCGCCGCGGCGGCGCTGCTCGATGATGGCCGAATCTTCCTGTTCGTCCCCGCGCTCGTCAACGGTGCGATGCTCGTGGCCTTCGCCCGCACGCTCGTGCGAGGGCCGAGCATGATCGAGACGTTCGCGCGGCTCCGCCATCCCGAGCTGCCCGCGAGCCGTGGTCCGTACCTGCGGGCCGTGACCTGGGTGTGGTGTGGCTTCTTCGTGGTCAACATCACGATCTCCGTGCTGCTCGCGCTCGGCTCGACGCTGGCCGCGTGGACCCTGTACAACGGCCTCCTCTCCTACGTGCTCGTCGGCGCTCTGCTCGGCGCCGAGCGCGTCTACCGGTACTGGCGCTTTCGCGGCTATCACGGCGACCCGCTCGATCCGATCTTCCGGCGGTTGTTCCCGCCGCCGGCGGCCGGGGGCGGCCGCTGACGCGGCGGAGTCCGAGCGTCCTCGAGGACGCGGCGGGTCGAGATGCGTGCGAGCGTCTGCTGAAGGTACCGGAGGACCTCGAGTACCTGGCGGGCCACTTTCCCGGTTTTCCGGTGGTGCCGGGTGTCGCGCAGATCGGCTGGGCGCTCGACGCCGCGCGCGAGGTGCTCGGGGGTCCCGTCGCGCTGTGCGCCATCGAGGCGTTGAAGTTCAAGCGCCTGCTGCGCCCTGCGGACGTCGTGCACCTGCGCGTGGAAATGTCGGCCGACCGCGGCGCGCTGGACTTCCGCCTCTGGGACGACGGGGGCGTCGTGTCGTCCGGCCGGCTGCGCCTCGCGCCTGAACGCGCCGCGACGCACGGCGTGAACGCGTGTGTGCTCATTCCGATCTTCGACCACGGCGAGACGATCGGCGGCGTCCTCGAGGGTCTGGCGAAGCTGGGAATGCCGTGCCTCGTCGTCAACGATGGCAGCGGTCCCGAGACGACCGCGACGCTCGCGGCGCTCGCGGCGAGGCTTCCGTGGGTCCACGTCGAGCATCTGACCGTCAATCGCGGGCGGGGCGCGGCGCTTCGCCACGGCTACCGCGCCGCACGGGCGCGCGGCTTCTCCCACGCGGTCCAGCTCGACGCCGACGGCCAGCACGACCCGGGGCAGGTCGTCGCGCTCCTGGACGCCGCAACGCAGTATCCCGAGGCGCTCATTCTCGGCGAGCCGCGCTTCGATGCGACGGCCCCGCGCAGCCGACTGTATGGACGGCGGGTCTCGCAGCTGATCGTCTGGGCCTTCACCGGGTCGTTCGCGGTGCACGATCCGCTCTGCGGCTTTCGGTGCTTTCCGCTCGCGGCGACGGTCCGGGTGCTCGACCGGTATCGCTTCGGCGATCGCATGGACTTCGATCCGGAGATCGTGGTGCGGCTCGCCTGGGAAGGCGTGCCGATCGTCAACGTCCCGGTCGCGGTGCGCTACTTCGCGGGCGGTCGCTCGCACTTTCGTCTGGTTCGCGACAACGCGCTCATCGCGGCGACGTACGGTCGCCTGTTTCTGGCGCGTCTCGGCCGCGTGCGGCGGCGCCGTCCGGCGAAAGGACCCGCAACGTGAGCACCGGCACGGGATGGCTATCGGCGGCCGAGCGCGGCTCGCTGCTCGGGATGTACTTCATCGTCTGGTGCCATCGGATCCTCGGCCGGCGGCTCTGCTCGTACCTGATCGTGCCGGTCGTCGGATACTTCTTCCTCACGGGCCGCGCGGCGCGGCGGGCGTCACGCGGATACCTCGCGCGCCTGCACCGCTGGTCACAGCGCGACGGCGCGGCGGACGGCGTTGCACGGGCGCCGGGCTGGCGCGACTCCTTTCGCCATTTCCACGAGTTCGCGCTGAACATCATCGACCGCGTCTCGTTCTTCGTGGGGGATACCGACGAGTTCGAGCTGGTCGTGCACGGCCGCGAGCACCTCGAGCGCGTGGCCGGCACCGGGCGCGGCGCGCTGGTGCTGAGCGCCCACCTCGGCAGCTTCGACGCGCTCCGCCTGGTGGCCGACGCGGGCGGCGTGGCGCTGAACGTCGCCATGTTCCTGCGCAACGCGCGCATGATCAACGCGGTGTTCGCGCGGCTGAGTCCCTCGCGCCCGCTCCGGATCATCGACCTCGAGCGCGCGGCGCCGAGCAGCGTCTTCGAGATCCGGGCCTGCCTGCAGCGGGGCGAGCTCGTGGGCATGCTCGCGGACCGCGTCGGTGTCGGCGACGCCGCCCGCGTGTCCTGGGTGCCGTTCCTCGGCGAGCGTGCGGCAATTCCCCAGGGCCCGTTCCTGCTCGCGAGCGTGCTGAAGTGTCCCGTGATTCTGATGATCGGTCTGCGGACCGATCACCGGCGTTACGACGTCTTCGTGGAAACGCTCGCCGACGACATCACGCCGGCCGGCGACCGCAGCGCCGCGCTGGACGCCGTGGCGCGACAGTACGCGAGCCGCCTCGAGCACTATTGTCTGCGCGCGCCGTACCAGTGGTTCAACTTCTACGAATTCTGGGACGGCCCCGCGCCGAGCGCCGCATGACCGCGAGTTACCCGCCGGTCGCAGACGTGCTGCCGCAGAGCGGGCGCATGGTCCTGCTCACGCGAATCGTCGCGCACGCAGATCGGCGAACCACGTGCGTCGTGGAGATCTCACCGGCGTCGACCTTCGCCGACGCGGACGGCGCCGTGCCCGCGTGGGTCGCCGTCGAATACATGGCCCAATGCGTGGCGGCCCACGGCGGGCTCCGGGCGCGGGCGGCGGGCGACCCCGTGACCCCGGGCTTCCTGCTCGGGTCGCGCTCGATTGCCTTGCACGCGGAGCGCTTCCTGCCGGGGCAGCGGCTGGAGGTCGAGGCGACCCACGTGTGGGGCGAGCACGACTTTTTTTCGTTCGCCTGCGCGGTGCGCGACGCGGAGACGGGCGCCACGCTGGTCGAGGGCACGCTCGCCGTCGCGCGCGCCGTGGGCGCGGACGTGCAGACGCTCGCCACGTCGCGGCTCACCGCGCGAGAAGAGCCGTGAGCCGACGACGCGTCGTGATCACCGGGATGGCCGGGCTCTCACCGCTCGGCAGCGATTGGCCGACCGTGCGGGAGGGTCTGCTCGCGCCTCGTTCCGGTATTCGGGTGATGTCCGAGTGGGCCGCATACGAGGGCCTCGACACGCGACTCGGCGCGCCCGTGCCGGACTTCGCGGTGCCCGCCCACTATCCGCGGAAGAAGACGCGCAGCATGGGGCGCGTCGCGCTCATGGCGACGCGCGCGACCGAGCTGGCGCTCGCCGATGCGGGCCTCAGCGGCCATCCGGCGCTCGGCGACGGCAGCACCGGCATCGCGTATGGCTCGACGAGCGGGAGCCCGCCGGCCATGGAGATCTACGCCGAGGCGTTCTATACCAAGCGCAGCCTCAAGGGGATCGCGGGGACCGATTATCTGCACGTGATGAGCCACACGTGCGCCGCCAATCTCGCGCAGTTCTTCGGCATCACGGGGCGCGTCGTGCCGACCTGCAGCGCGTGCACCGCGGGCAGCCAGGGGATCGGCTACGGCTACGAGGCGATCGTGAGCGGCCGGCAGAACGTCATGGTCACCGGCGGCGCCGAGGAGCTGCACGCGGTGAATGCCGCCGTCTTCGACATCATGTTCGCCACGTCCAAACGCAATCACGAGCCGCACCGCACGCCACGCCCCTTCGATCGCGATCGCGACGGCCTCGTGGTGGGCGAGGGCGCGGGGACGCTCGTGCTCGAAGCGCTCGAGCACGCGCAGGGGCGCGGGGCGCGCATCTACGCGGAGATCGCGGGCTTCGGCACGAACGGCGATGGCACGCACATCACGAATCCCGACGTGCGCGGCATGCAACGAGTGATGGAGCTCGCGCTGCAGGACGCCGCACTCACGCCGGCCGACGTCGGCTACGTCAACGCCCACGGCACGGCGACGGAAGCGGGGGACATCGCCGAGAGCCTCGCGACGCATCGCGTGTTCGGTGGGGCCACTCCGATCAGCTCGCTCAAGAGCTACCTCGGCCACACCCTCGGCGCCGGTGGCGCGCTGGAGGCGTGGATCACGATCATGATGCTGCTCGAGGACTGGGTCGCGCCGACGCTGAACCTGGACGAGCCTGATCCGCGCTGCGCGCCGCTCGACTACGTCCGCGGCGGGCCGCGTCCGCTGCGCGCCGCCCACGCGATGAGCAACAACTTCGCCTTCGGCGGCGTCAACACGTCGCTGATCTTTCGGCGCTGGCCCTGACCGCCGTCGCGCCGTGACCGACGGCGCGCGCTAACGCCCGTCGCTCGCCGTCAAGACAGGCCGGTCCTGCCGGCGCTCCCACAGCGGCAGGTACTGCGCCTTCTTGCGCTGGACGCTGTTGGCGTGCTGGCGATACCACGCCTGCGATTCGTCCGTGTTCTCGACCCACCGGCACGATTCGAGGCAGTTCTGCACCGCTTTGCTCGGCTGGACACCCGGTCGAACCGGTTCGAGACGGAAGTGTTGCTGGGCGTCCGGACCCGGGGCCACCACCACCTGATACGTCTTGCCGGCCTCGAGCTCGGCGTCGAGGAAGTTGGCGCTGAGGCCCACGACCATGAACCGCATCCTGCCCGGCGCGGTGAAGTAGACGAGGCGGGTGTCGTTGACGAGCAGACCGATGAACGTGTCTTGCGGGGGGCGCACCTCGTACAGCGACGTCGTGGTCCCGACGTTGGCCGTACGGAGGAAGACCACCGCCGCCTGATCGGCCGGCGGCTTGACGTTCACGCGCTCGGCAGGCACCTCGCGCATCCCGCGCAACGAGAGACAGCCCGAGAGGACGAGACCCAGGACAACCACGGCCACGTCGCCGCTCCTAGACCGCGTGATCATGTGCTCCTCCTGTTGGTTGGTGAGACGCCGCACACCTCAGCCACCACGGAGCTCTCCGAGGACGCCGAGCACCTCCTGATGCACGAGACCGTTGCTGGCCACGAGCGTCGGCGCGTCGATGTCGAGCGGCCGACCGTCGATGGCGGTGATGCGCCCGCCCGCCTCTTCGACCAGGAGGCTGCCGGCGGCGACGTCCCAGGCGCCGAGCTGCAGCTCCCAGAAGGCGTCGAAGCGGCCGCAGGCAACGTACGAGAGGTCGAGCACGGCGGAGCCGAGGCGCCGCACCGCGCGCGCCCGCACGCTGAACGCCGCGTACTCCGGCAGATTCGTGTCGCGCGTCTGGCGGATGTTGTAGGGAAACCCGGTGACGAGCAGGCTTTCGTCGAGCGAGGCGGTGGACGACACGCGGATCCGCGCGTCGTTCAGCGTTGCACCCGCGCCGCGCTCGGCGACGAACAGCTCGTCTCGCGATGGATCGTAGACGATGCCGAGCACGACCCGGCCATCGGCCTGCAGCGCGATCGACACCCCGAACAGCGGCAGCCCGTGCGCGTAGTTCGTGGTGCCGTCGAGAGGGTCGACGATCCAGCGCCGACCGGAGCGGCCGCCCGCCGCGCCGGCCTCTTCGGAAAGGATGGCGTCGTCGGGAAAGGCGCCGCGCAGGCGTCCGAGAATCTCGGCCTCGGCGCGGCGATCCATTTCGGTGACGAGATTGGTGGGCGCGCCCTTGTAGGCGATACGCCGGACGCCGGAGAGCTCATCGCGGAGCAGCCGGCCGGCGGCACGCGCGGCATCGACGGCCACGCGGCGCTCGAGCGCTGACATGCGGCGCGAATTTACCACACGCGCGCTTGACAACCAATGGACGCTCTCGGAGCATGGCTCAATGCCTGACGATGCCCGCCCGAGGCGCCGGCTGAGCGCCGGGCTCGGCACACGGCGGCAGCGCTTGGTGCGCGTGAAACCCGGGACGCCGCCGGGCACGCTGCTCGTGGCCGGCACGCCGGCGCCGGCCCGCCTCTCCGTGCTCGCCTACAACCGCGAAGGCGCCACCGAGCGTCGCGACGTGACGATCGACGATGCGCTCGCCGCGTCCGCCCCGGGCGGCGTGACGTGGATCAACGTCGACGGGCTGGGCGATACCCAGACGCTCACGCGGCTCGGCGAGCGCTTCGGCTTGCACCCGCTCGCGCTCGAAGATGTCCTCAACGTCGGCCAGCGGCCGAAGGTCGAGCGCTACGACAAACACATGTTCGTGGTGATGCACACGATGCGCATCGCCGAGGGTGAGGTGGCGGAAGAGCAGGTGAGCCTGTTCTTCGGCCCGGGCTGGCTCATCACGTTTCAGGAGCGTCCCGACGGCGATTGCTTCGGCGCCGTGCGCGACGCGATCCGGCAGGGCCGCGGCCGCGTGCGGGACGCCGGCGCCGACTATCTCGCGTACCTGATCATCGACTCGGTCGTGGACGCCTACTTCCCCGTCATCGAGCAATTCGGCGAGCGGATCCAGCATCTGGAGTCGGCCGCCATCGACGACCCCAACGCGATCGTCCTGGTCCAAATGCAGCGCGTGCGCCACCAGCTGCTGACGCTGCGGCGCGCCGTGTGGCCGATGCGCGAGGAGGTCGTCGTCCTGCAGCGTGACGAATCACAGCTCATCACGGCCGAGACGCGCCTGTTTCTCCGCGACGTGTACGACCATGCGGTGCAGGCGCTCGAGATCGTCGAGTCGCTGCGTGAGACGGCGGTGTCGGTGATGGAGGTGTACCTGTCGGTGCAGAACCAGCGCCTCAACGAGGTCATGAAGGTGCTGACGGTCATCGCCACCATCTTCATTCCGCTCACGACGATTGCGTCGATTTACGGGATGAACTTCAAGCACATGCCGGAGCTCGAATGGCGGTACGGTTACGCCTGGGCCCTGGGGCTCATGCTGGCGAGCGCCATCGGGATGATCACGTATTTCAAGCGACGGGGCTGGTGGTGATGCGCATCGCCATCGTGGGGGCAGGCGGCGTCGGCGGCTACTTCGGCGCCAAGCTGGCGCGCGCGGGCGAGGCGGTCGTCGTGCTCGCGCGAGGCGCGCATCTGGACGCCATCCGGCGCGACGGCCTGTGCGTGCGCTCGGCCGTCGACGGCGAGTTCACGGCCAAGGTGGAGTCGGTCGACTCTTTCGCCGGACAACCGCCCGTGGACATGGCGCTCTTCTGCGTGAAGTCGTTCGACACGCGCGGCGCCGCGGAGGCGCTGCGGCCGGTGCTCGGCCCCGAGACCGGGGTCGTCTCGTTGCAGAACGGCGTCGACAACGAGGAGATCATCGACGAGGTGCTCGGCGGCGGCCGGGCGCTTGGCGGCGCGGCATTCGTGTTCAGCACGATTGCCGCGCCCGGCGTCATCGCGCACACGTTGCTCGGTCGCATCGTCTTCGGCGAGCTCGACGGGCGCGAGAGCGGGCGCGCCACCCGTCTGCGCGACGCCCTCGCGCGCGCCGGTGTGCCGGTGGAGCTGTCGACGAACGTGCGGCGCGTGCTGTGGGAGAAATATCTGCTCATCAGCGCGCAGGCGGGCACGACGGCGGTCGCCCGCGTGCCGATCGGGGTCATCCGTGACACGGCCGAGACGTGGCGGATGTACCGCCGCATCGTCGAGGAGCTGGCAGCGCTGGCCCGCGCCGCAGGCGTCGAGCTCGCCGACGACGTCGTCGACACCATCATGAAGGGCGCGGGCTCGCTGGCCCCAACGGCGTTCTCGTCGCTGCACCACGATCTGATGTCGGGCCGGCGGCTGGAGCTCGAGGCGCTGCACGGGCACGCCGTGCGCCTGGGCGAGCGTCTCGGCGTGCCGATACCGACGGTCTTCGCCGTGTACGCCGCGCTCAAGCCGCACGCGGCGGGGAGTCGCGGCTGACCCCTGCCGCACACGCCGTCGTTCGCGTCGCCTGGCGGTATCGCGCCCGCTATGCGGTCGGCGCCCTGAGTCTCAGCGCCGCGACGGGCTTCTCGCTGGCCATTCCGTGGACCGTGAAGCACGCCATCGATACGCTGGCGCGCGACGGGGCGGCGGCGGCGCTCAGCGGCTACGTCGCGATGATCATGCTGCTCGCCGCCGCGCACTGGCTGACGCGGCTGGGCTCACGGTTCTCGACGATCAGCGCGGCCCAGCGCGTCGAGGCGGACCTCCGCGATCGGCTCTACGCGGCGCTGCAGCGCTTCCCCCCGGAGTTCTTTGCGCGGCACTCCACGGGTGACCTGATGACGCGGGCGACCAGCGACGTGTCCGCCGTGCGCAGCCTCGTGGGCTTCGGCGCGATCACGCTGACCCAGACGGTGCTGGCGTTCGGGGGCGCCCTGGCAGCGATGGTGGCGGTGGATCCGTGGCTCACCGCGTGCGCGATGGCGCCGGTGCCGGTGGTGATCTTGCTCGCGCGGCGCTTCAACGTCTCGCTCAGCGCGCGCACGCAGGCGATGCAGGAGCAGCTCGGTGTGCTCTCGGGCCGCGTGCAGGAGACGCTGGCCGGCATGGCGGCCGTGCGCGCCTACACGATGGAGCCGCGCGTGGCCGAGGTTTTCGCGACGGACAACCGAGCGCTGCTGCACCGCAGTGTCGCGGTGGCCGCCATTCAGGCCCGTTTCGCGCCGCTGATGTCACTCATCACCGGTGTCGGGGTGCTGGTCATCATCTGGATGGGCGGTCGCGACGTCGCGGCCGGACGCATCACGCTCGGCGACCTCGTGGCGTTCAACGGCTATCTCGGCTATCTCGCCTGGCCGACGATGGCGCTCGGGCTCACGCTCTCGGCGGTGCGTCGTGGCCTCACGTCGATGGAGCGGATCCAGGAGATCGTCGATGCCGCGCCGCCAGCGCCGGGTGAGGCGGCGCCGCTCGCCGGCGCGCCGTCCCTCGCGTTCGAGCATCTGACGTGGGGATATCCGGGCCGCGGCGCGGCGCTGACCGACGTGACGTTCTCCGTGGCGCCGGGCGAGACCGTCGTCGTCGTCGGCCCCACGGGGGCGGGGAAGAGCACGCTCGGATTGCTCCTGGCGCGACTGTGGGAGCCGCCGCCGGGCACGGTGTTCGTCGGCGGCCGCGACGTGACCACGCTGCCACTCTCTGCGCTGCGCGCCACCATCGGCTGGGTGCCGCAGGAGGCGTTCCTCTTCTCGCGCTCGATCGCGGACAACGTGACCCTCGGCCGCGGCGGTCTGGATGTCGTCGGGGCCGCGCGCGCCGCCGCCGTGGACGCCGAGATCTCGGCCTTTGTCGACGGCTATCAGACCGTCGTCGGCGAGCGCGGGCTCACGGTTTCGGGAGGTCAGCGCCAGCGCCTGGCGCTGGCCCGGGCGCTGGCCGCTGGGCCACCTGTGCTCGTGCTCGACGACGTCTTCGCCAGCGTGGACGCGGCGACGGAAGAAGCGATCGTCACGTCGCTGCGCACGCGAAACCTCACGCTCCTCGTCATGACACACCGTCTACGCGTGGCCCAGACCGCCGATCGGATCGTCGTGCTCGACGCCGGACGGCTGGTGGCCATTGGCGATCACGCGACGCTGCTCGCCGCCGGCGGCCTGTACGCGCAGCTCTGGCGGCGACAGCGGCTGGAAGAGGAGATCGCGCGTGCCTGAGCGCGCGGCGCTCGATCGCGACGACGTGCTGGGCCGCGCGTTCGATCGCCGCCTCGCGCGGCGCCTCTGGGCCGCCGCGCGCGCCCACCGGCCGCTGCTCTACGCCACGCTGGCGCTCTATCCGGCGATCGCGGCGGCGGAGCTCGCTCAGCCGTATCTGCTCAAGGTCGCGATCGACGATCACATTCTCGCCGGCGACTGGGTCGGGCTGTCGCTGACGGCGGCGGCCTATGCCCTGACGCTCGGCGTTCTCTACGCGCTCCGCAGCCTCGAGGCCTATCTCATGGCGCTCGTTGGCCAGCGCGTCACTCACGACCTGCGCGAGGCGCTCTTTGGCCACCTGCTGCGGCTGGAGGCCGGTTTCTACGACCGCAATCCCGTCGGCCGCCTGATGACGCGCGTCCTGAACGACGTGGAAGCGGTCAGCGAGGCCTTCACCAGCGGTCTGCTGGCCATCGCCGCCGACGTCGTCACATTGGTCGGCGTGCTCGCCGTCATGCTGTGGATGGACTGGCGGCTGGCGCTCGTCACGCTCGGCATCGTCCCGCCACTCGCGGTCATCGCGGCGTATTTCCGCATCCGGGCCCGCGATGCCTACCGCGAGGCGCGACGCCGACTGGCCGCGCTCAACGCGTTCCTGCAGGAGTCGCTGCAGGGCGTCGCGGTCGTCCAGCTCTTCGCGCGCGAGCATCACGAGCACGCCATCTTCCGCCGCCTCAATCGCGACTATCGCCGCGCCATGTTCCGGTCGACGGTGTTCGAGGCCACGCTCTATGCCTCGGTCGAGGCGCTGAGCTCCGTCGCCCTCGCGCTGCTGATCTGGTACGGCGGCGCGCAGATCGGCGCGGGCGCGCTGTCCTTCGGCGCGCTCGTCGCGTTCATCCAGTACACCAACCGATTCTTCCTACCGATCCGCGACCTCGGCGCCAAGTACACCGTGATGCAGGCCGCCATGGCCTCGGCGGAGCGCATCTTCGGGCTGCTCGACCGTGCTCCGGCGATCGTGTCGGTTGTGCCGGGGGCCGCGGGGCCGGAGCGGGCCGAAGGTGGCCTGAGCGAAAAGGCCGCGGTGCCGAGCGCCCGTTCTTCCGGCCTCGACGGACACGCGCATGCGTCTGGCCGCGACGTGGCGGCCGCGGCGCCCATCAATGCGATGCACTCGAACGCGCCCGCACTCGAGTTCGCGTCCGTGTGGTTCTCCTACACCGGCGAGCACGACGTCTTGCGCGACTGCTCCTTCCGTGTGGCGCGCGGTGAGCACGTCGCCCTCGTCGGCGCGACCGGCGAGGGGAAGTCGACGTGTGCGCGGCTCCTCGTGCGCGCCTACGACGTCACGCGCGGGCGGGTGATGGTGGACGACATGGACGTGCGCGAGTGGGATCTGGCGCGTCTGCGCCGCCGCGTGGGCACCGTGTTCCAGGACACCGTGCTCTTCACCGGCACCGTCGCCGACAACATCGCGCTCGGCGAGCCCGTCGCACCCGAGATCATCCGGCAGGCGCTCGACGCCGCCCACGCGCGCGACTTCGTCGAGGCGTTGCCACGTGGCCTCGACGAGCCCCTCGGCGAGCGCGGCGCGAATCTGTCGCATGGCCAGCGCCAGCTGCTGGCCATCACGCGGGCGCTCGTGTACAATCCCGCAATCCTCGTGCTGGACGAAGCAACCTCGAGCGTCGATCCAGAATCCGAATGGAGAATCCGCGACGCGATGCAGCGACTCCTGGCCGGCCGCACCAGCATCACGATCGCACACCGACTCTCGACCGTGCAGCACGCCGACCGGATTCTCGTCCTGCACCATGGGCGCGTACACGAGGAGGGGACGCACGCGGCGCTGCTGCAACGCGGCGGCCTCTACGCGCGACTGTGGGAGCTGACGGTGGCGGCGCCGAGCGCCGCGAGCAGCGACGACGCGAGGGGCTGAGCTTTCGGCGTGAGGTCTATCGCTTCGTGCGCCGCGTCCCGAAAGGTTACGTCGTGACCTATGGGCAGGTGGCCCTGTGTGTGGGCGCGCCGCGCTCGGCGCGCGCCGTCGGCGGCGCCATGCGCCGGTGTCCGGACGACGTGCCATGGCATCGCGTGGTCAACTCGCAAGGCCGCATCAGCCGGCGCCGACGGGCGGCGGGCATGCTCACGCAGCGCATCCGCCTGGAGCAGGAGGGCGTCGGGCTGCGACGTGGACGCGTGATGCTGGACCGCTACCGCTGGGAGGGATGAGCGCGTGCAGCTCTCGTTGAGCCTCAATTACTCGGGCGCCACGCTTGCGCTCGATCTGGACCGTGTGCTCGAAGCCGAGCGGCTCGGCTACGCCTCCGTGTGGACGGCGGAGGCGTATGGGTCCGACGCCGTGTCGCCGGCGGCGTGGATCGCCGCGCGCACGACACGCATCCACGTCGGCACCGGCATCATGCAGATTCCCGCGCGCACCCCGGCGATGACGGCCATGACCGCGATGACGCTCGACGCCCTGTCGGGAGGGCGATTTCGCCTCGGCCTCGGCGTCTCGGGTCCGCAGGTGGCCGAGGGCTGGCACGGCCAGCCGTTCGGCAAGCCGCTGGTGAAGACGCGCGAGTACGTCGAGATCGTGCGCGCGATCTTTCGACGCGAGAAGCCACTGGAGTTCCGCGGGGAGTACTACCGAATCCCGTACGCCGGCGCCGACGCGACGGGGCTCGGCAAGCCACTGAAGTCCATCCTGCACGGCCGCGCTTCGTTGCCGATCTATCTGGCCGCCGTCGGGCCGAAGAACGTGGCGCTCGCCGCCGAGATCGCCGACGGATGGATTCCGGTCTTCTACTCGCCGAGGCGCGCGGCGCTGTTCCGCGAGTGGCTCGACGCCGGGTTCAAGGCGGCCGGGCGCTCGGCGACCGGCTTCGACGTGATGCCGATGGTGCCCGTGGTCGTCGGCGCCGACGTGGCCGCGTGTCGCGCGCTGGTCAAGCGGCGTGTCGCCCTCTACGTGGGCGGCATGGGGGCGCGCGGCCGGAATTTCTACAACGACATCGCGAGGCGCTACGGCTACGAAGACGCGGCGAAAACGATCCAGGACTTCTACCTGTCGGGCAAGAAGGCGGAGGCCGAGGCGGCCGTGCCCGACACGCTCGTCGACGAGGTGGCGCTGTGCGGCCCGAAGGAGCGCATCCGCGAGCGACTGGCCGAGTACAAGGGCGCGGGCGTCACGACGCTGATGGTCGCGGGCGATGCCACCTCGGTGCGCACGGTCGCCGAGGCGGCGCTGTAAATGCGGGAGGACGCGATGAGGCTCACGAACAAAGTCGCGATCGTGACGGGCGCGGGATCGGGCATCGGGGCGGCGACCGCGGTGGCGATGGCCGCCGAAGGCGCGCGCGTGATCGTCGCCGACGTCAACGAGGCCGGCGCGAAGAGCACGGTGCAGAAGATCGAGGCCGCGCGGGGACAGGCCGTGGCGGTCGCCGCGGACGTCACGCGGGCCGCCGACAACCAGGCCCTCGTCGAGCGGGCGACGGCGACATGGGGCCGGCTCGACGTCTTCTTCGCCAACGCCGGCGTCCCGCAGTGGAAGACCGATGTCGAGCAGGTAGACGAAAAGACGTTCGACACGATCTTCGGTGTCAACGTCAAGGCCGTCTATCTTGGCGCAAAATACGCGCTGCCCGTGATGAAGCGCGCCGGGCGCGGCGTGTTCCTCATCACCGCGTCGACGGCCGCCATCCGTCCGCGGCCCGGGGGTCAGATCTACGCGGCGTCGAAGGGCGCGGTCGTCACGCTCGCGAAGGCGCTCGCCCTGGAGGTCGCGCCGCACGGCGTCCGGGTCGTCGCGATCTGCCCGGTCGCCACGCACACGCCGATGTTGCCGACGTTCATGGGCAAGCAGCAGGTCGACGAGGAGGGGCTCAAGCGGTACGAGCAGACGGTACCGCTCGGTCGTCTCAACCAGCCGGAGGATATCGCCCACACGGCGGTGTTCCTCGCCTCCGACGATGCCGCAATGATCACGGGCAGCACCATCGAAGTGGACGGCGGACGATGTATCTAGTGCCGACCGTCGGGCCGGGGTGCGAGCCGCAGCCGCAGGCGAGGCGAGCCTGCGTGAGTCGCCCGGCGCAGCCGCCCCGACGGCAAATCTGATGAACGGCGGGCGTTGCATCTGAAAGTCATACCGCTCGCCGCCGAGTCGCTCGGCGTGCGCTCGATGGCGACGTACGTCGAGGCGGGCGACCTCGGCATCCTGATCGATCCCGGTGCGACGCTTGCGGCGGCGCGCTGGGGATTGCCTCCGGCCGAGGCGGAGTGGGAAGCGCTGCGGCGGGCGAACGATCGGATCTCCGCTTACGCCGCGCGCGCGAGCCTGGTGTTCGTCAGTCACTACCACGACGATCACTTCCGAAGTGATCCGGTCACGTACGCCGGCCGCACCGTGCTCGCGAAGGATCCACGCCGCATGGTGGCGGGTCCCCAGGCTCGGCGCGGGGTGGCGCTGTGGAAGGCGCTGGAGGGACACGCGAGCGTCGAAGCCGCCGACGGCTGGCGGCGGCGCGACAGCGCCGTGGAGCTCTCGGTGTCGCCGCCACTGCCTCACGGCGTGGACGGCACCGCGTTCGGGTACGTCGTCGCGCTCGTCGTGAGCGATCTTCCGCAACGTGAACGGTTCGTCTTTGCTTCCGACGTGCAGGGCCCGCTGTCGCCGGTGGCGGCGGCGTGGCTGATACAGCAGCGCCCGACGCTGCTCTATCTTGCGGGGCCGCCGTCGTACGTGGAGCGCGACCTGCCCTCCGGCGCCGTGCAGCGCGGCGTCGACCATTTGCGCCGCGTGCTCGATGCGACGGGATGCCGCGTGATCATGGACCACCATGCGCTGCGCGATCCCGGGTTCGCCACACGCTTCGAGCCGCTGTGGAGCACGGGCCGTGTCGTCACCGCGGCCGCGCACCTCGGCATGGAGGCGACGCCGCTCGAGGCGCGACGCCGGGCCTTGTGGAGCGACGCGCGGAAGCCGCCGGTGCCCGTGCGTCGCCCCGCCGCGTTCGTCGAGAGTGCTACCATGACCCGAGCGACACGCAGCGTCGCCAGAAGGGGGACCGCCCAGTGAGCGAGCAGAAGACACTCAACGTCGGCGATCAGGCCCCGCCATTCACGCTGAAGACCATCGGCATGAAAGACGTGAGCTTGAGCGACTATCGCGGAAAGAAAGTCGTGCTGCTGTTCTATCCACTCGACTGGACGCCCGGCTGAAGCAAGTGCATGCCGGCCTTCGACCAGCGCATCGGCGACTTCGAGAAGGCCAATACCCAGGTGCTGGGTATCTCCACGGACAGCCCCTTCAGCCATGACAACTGGGCTAAGTCGGTCGGGATCAGCCACTATCCGCTGCTCTCCGACATGCATCGCAGCGTCGCGAAAGAATACGGTGTCTACTCGCCCGACATGAACATCAATAGCCGCGCGACGTTCATCATCGACACGACGGGCAAGGTTCGCCATGTCGTCAAGCACGGCCGCGGCGAGCTGCCGGAGCCGGACACGATCCTGGCCGAGGTCAAGAAGGTTTCATGAACATTGGGGGGGTCGAGGCGACCCCCCCAATTCCCCCCCGGCTCGCGGGGCGCCCGACACCGGCCCCCCGAATTCCCCCCCGGCTCGCGGGGCGCCCGACACCGGCCCCCCGAATTCCGCCCCGGCTCGCGGGGCGCCCGACACCGGCCCCCCCAATTCCGTTCCGGCTCGCGGGGCGCCCGACACCGACCCCCCCAATTCCGTTCCGGCTCGCGCGGCGCTCGAGACGCGTGTCGTCAGCGCCACCCCCGCCAACACGAGCGCGACACCGCCGATTTGCCACGGACCGATCGGCTCGCCCAGCAGCGCCGCCGCGAGCGCGATGCCAACGAGTGGCGTGACGTTCAGGAAAATCGCGGCGCGGCTCGGCCCCACGCGCTCCACGACCGCGTACCACCACAGGTGCGCGATGGCGCCGAGCACCGCGTGGTAGAGGAGGACGGCCCATGCGATCGCGGACAGCAGCCGCGGCCGCGGCATCGATGGCAGCGTGACGATCGCGATCGGCAGCAACACGAGCGTCCCGCATACATAGGCTCCCGTCGTCGCCAGCGCCGGAGGCACGGTCGCGATGAGGCGCTTGCCGTAGACCGTGTACACGGTCCACGCGATGAGCCCGAGCAGCGTGAGAAAGTCGCCCAGGCGCCACTCCGAGGGCGCGAGCTCGGCGAGGTTGCCCTCGGTGATGACGACGAGCACGCCCAGCGTCGACAGCAGCACGCCGGCCTGCTGGATCCGACGTAAGCGCTCGCCGAGGTAGAGCCGCGCACCCAGCGCGATCATGATCGGCGACGCCGCCTGCAAGATCGCCGCGTTCGCCGCCGTCGTCGTGTAGATCCCCCAGTAGGCAATGTGCATCGACAGCCCGACGCCCGCCACGCCCAGCACGACGAACGCGCGCAGCGTCTCGGGCGCCGGAGGGCGCACCGCATCGGCGCCCGATCGCAGCAGCAGCGCGACGAGGAAGATCGAAGCGACGATCGCGCGCAGGGCGGTGAGCAGCGTCGGCGGCAAATCCGTGAGCGCGAGCTTCGACGTGGCCGGAAAGGTGCCCCAGAGTGCCGCGATCAGCAGGAGCGCGACGTAGGCGCGCGTTTGACTGAGCCGAGGCACCCGCCTATCATAGCCCGCGCGTCATGGCCGACCACGTGATGGAGTCGCGCCTGTGGCTCGCGCGACCGCGTCCCGACGTCTTCGCGTTTCTCGCCGATCCGGCGAATCTCGCCCGCGTGATGCCGCCCGCCATGCGCGTGCGGCTGCTGACGCCGGACGTGCGCATGGAAGCGGGCGCCGTGCTCGACTTCCGCCTCGCGTGGCTCGGCCTGCCGGTGCGCTGGCGCCTGTTCGTGCGCGAGTGGGATCCGCCCTACCGATTCGTCGACGTGCAGGTCAACGGCCCGTACGCGCGATGGGAGCATCGCCATCGGCTGCTCGAGCAGGGCGAGGGCACGTGGATCGAAGACCGCGTGACCTATCGGCTGCCCGCGGGTGGCCTCGGCCGCGCCGCGCACGCGCTGGTGGTGGGCCGCCAGCTGCGCGCGGCCTGGGCGTATCGCCGCGACCGCCTGATCGCGCTCCTGGCGCCGGTCAGCGCGCCGGCAGGCTGATCCCGAGGCGCTCCAGCCGCGGTCGCACCCGATCGCTCAAGAGGCCGATGCGCGCGAGGTTCTGGACCATCGAGCTGTGCATGTCCTTGCGGAAGTATTTCCGGAACGGCGCGTAGTCGTTCGACGCAGCCGTCTCGCGGCGATAGCGACGGATCTCGTCCATCTCGGCGGCGCTGAACCCCATGTCGCGATAGGCCTCGGCGGGGAAGAAGCCGGTCAGCGTTTTCTCCAGCGCGAAGCACGTGTAATCCTCGAGCTCGCGCCGTTCGGTCTCAGAGGCCTCGGCCACCACGCGCGGCAGCGACAGCATGCCGAAACCCATGTGCCGCGACTCGTCCTGCAGCACGCGCTTGCAGACCTCCGCCAGCACCGGGTCGCGCGCGCTGTCGCCCATCATCTTGAAGAGCGCGACCGCGAACGTCTCGGCGACGAGCTGCAGCGCGATCGTCTTCAGATACCAGCGGCTCTCGGTGAGGATCGAGTCGAACAGGTCACGCTCGTTCTGCGGCACGCCGTAGCGGATGCCGAGGCGCTCGGTGATGTAGCGATCGAGCACCTCGTTGTGGCGCGCCTCGTCCGCGACCTGTGTGGCCTGGAAGAACTTGTGGTCGGCGCCTTCGAGGACGTTCACGAGCTGACTGCAGGCCAGCATCGCGCCCTGCTCGCCGTACATGAGCGCCGACAACCGCCACGCCGCGATGCGACGGTTGAGCTCCACCCGCTGCGGCTCCGACAGACGCTCCCACAGCGGAGATCCGTAGATATCGATCAGCTCGTCGGCGATGACCCGGCCGTCGCTGGTCGGGGCCGTCGTCCACGGGATATCCTTGGAGGCGTTCCATTGATCGCGCTTGGCGTTCTCGTAGAGCCGACGGAGATCCGCCTCGGCCGTCGCGTAGTCGTACTCGAACATCGTGGTCATCGTGCTGGGGATCGGCCGTGGTTCCATGGATACCTCCAGGCAAAACCGATGAGTTCCTGATGAGTACCGCGCGGTTCGCATTATCCCGCTACCGCCCGGGCGGATGCAAGCTGGTAGGCTCGGGCCCGTGAGACGGCCCGTGGACGAGCTCGGGGCACACGTGTCGGTGGCGGGCGGCCTCGCCCTGGCGCCCGCGCGCGGCCGTGAGCTGGGCTGCGGGTCGATCCAGATCTTCCTGAAGAATCAGCGTCAGTGGGCCGCGCCGCCGCTCGATGCGCGCACGGCCCGTGACTTTCGGGCCGCCCGGCGGCGCTCCGGCATCCGCCACGCGTTCGCCCACGGCAGCTATCTCGTCAACCTGGCCACGCCGCTGCCCGGGGCATGGCGTCAGGCCGTGGACACCTTCACCGACGAGCTTCGGCGTGCGGAGGCGCTCGGCCTCGCCTGCCTGGTCGTGCATCCGGGTTCGCACATGGGGTCGGGCCGCGAGGTGGGACTCGCCGCGGTCGCGCGGGCGGTGGAGGAGGCCCTCGCACGCACACCGCGAGCGCGCGTGCGCATCGCGCTCGAGAACACGGCGGGCGGCGGCCATGCCCTCGGCGGGACGTTCGAGGACCTCGCCGGAATCATCGGCCGCATCCGCCGCTCCGAGCGCGTGGGTGTCTGCCTCGACACGTGCCACCTGTTCGTGGCCGGGTATGACATCCGCACCGCCGCCGGGTATGCGGCGGCGATCGAGCGCTGCGCCCGTACGGTGGGCCTGGGCCGGGTGCTCGCGTTTCACCTGAACGACGCGAGCGCGCCGCTCGGCTCGGCGCTCGATCGCCACGAGCACATCGGCCGTGGGCGCCTCGGCCTGCGCCCGTTCCGCCTGCTGCTCAACGATTCGCGCTTCGCGCGCGTCCCAAAGGTCCTCGAGACGCCGAAGGAGCCCGAGCCGTTTGCCGATCTTCGAAACCTGGCGCGACTGCGACGGTTGCGGCCGTCTAGCGCGACGACGTCACGCCGACGCGCCGGCACAGCGCGGTGACGGGACACATCGAGCAGCGCGGCGACAGCGGCGTGCAGACGTTCTGTCCGAACGAGACCAGCAGGTCGTTGTAGCCGATCCAGAACCGCCGCGGCAGCCGCCGGCGCAGCGCCATCTCCGTCTCTTCCGGATGCCGCGTGCGCACGTAGCCCAGGCGGTTTGAGATACGGTGCACGTGGGTGTCCACGCAGATGCCGGGCTTGTTGAAACCCATCGTGACCACGAGGTTGGCCGTCTTGCGGCCAACGCCCTTCAGCGTGAGAAGGGCGTCGATGTCGTCCGGCACCTGCCCGCCGAAGCGTTCGATCAGGTCGCGACAGAGGCCGAGGATCACACGCGCCTTGGTGCGATAGAAGCCAACGGGATAGATGAGGCGCGCGATGCGCCGCGCGGGGAGGCGCAACATCGCGGCGGGCGTATCGGCCGCCGCGAACAGCCGCGCGGCCGCGGGCCCCGTCGTCGTGTCCTGCGTGCGCAGCGACAGAATGCACGCGACGAGCACGCGGAACGGATCGCGCTCCTGCTCGGCGATCAGGGCGAGGGCGGTGCGATTCCACCGCGGCTTCGTCCGCCGTAGGCGGCGGATGATGCCGGCGATGTCTACCGCTTGTCCTTGATCGACTCGAGCAGCCCGCGCGCGCGCGGAACGTCCCTGGCCGTCCAATCCGCCACGATCCTCGGCGCGCGCTCCTCGAGCACGCGCGTCAATTCCTGCCGCGCCTCCGCATACCGTCCCGTCGCAATGTAGAGCCGCGCCAGGTCGACGTGCAACACCGTGAAGCGCGGGTCGATCGCGATCCCCTTTTTGAAGTACTCCTCGGCCCGCGTCATGTCGCCGCCGGCGAGCCGCGGCACCGTCATGTACACGTTACCCGCGAGGGAGTAGCCGCGGACGTTCTTGGGATCGAGCGTCAGGATGGTATCGATCTCACGCTGCACCGTCGGGAGCAGGAAGAGCGAGCGCATCACGCCCCGCGTCTGGCCGTAGCGGGCGGTGTTGATCGCATACCAGACGTGGGCTTCGGCGTTCTTCGGCGCCAGCTCCACCGCGCGCTCGCCGAGCTGCCGGCCGTGGTCATAGGCGGCCAGCTTCTCGTCGTCGGTCTTGGCGCGCACGTCGCCCCACAGGAACTGCACGTACGAGAGCATCACCATCGTGTCGACCTGACGATCCTTCGCGATCGCCGTCTCCAGCAGCTCGCGCGCGCGATCGATGGTCGTGGCGTCCTCGTGATAGCGCGCCACCAGCGCGCGCGCCGTCTCTACGGGAGTGTCGGCGGCGACGGCGGCGACGGAGAGGAGCAGGATGGACGCGACCATGACACGCGCGAGCATCGGCCGCACTGTAGCGAGGCCGGACGTTGGGTGTCAAACCGCGCACGTTGACAGCACGCCCGCGCTCCCCGATGCTCGCCGCGTGATCGCCGTCGGCGTGCAGACGTGGGGCACCGACGTCGCGGCGCTCCAGCGATACTGGGCTGCGGCCGATGCGCTCGGCTTTGCGCGCGTGACGTACGGCGACGGGCTGTGGGACTTCACGCACGACGGCTGGACGCTGCTCGCCGCGCTGGCGCTGCAGACGCGGCGCTGCCGTATTGGTCCCGCCGTCACGTACGCGTTCAGTCCCGCCGCCCACCACGTGTCGTGGCTCGCCAAGCGTGCCGTCGCGATCGATCATCTTTCCCACGGCCGACTGGATCTGCGTCTCGCCGTCGGCGCCGAGGCGGCGGACGTCGCCACTGCGTGGCGGCGTCACGGAATCGCGTATCCTTCCGCGGGCGAGCGCCTCGCGCGGCTCGAGGCCGTGATCGACGCGCTTCGGCGGTTGTGGGCAGGCGAGTCGGTGACGTCGCCCGCGCTCCGGCTTCACGATGCGGCCGTCGTGCCCGCGCCGGTGCAACGACCGGGGCCGCCGGTCTGGGTGGCCGCGATGCGACCGCGCGCGCTCGCGCTGGCCTCACGGTGCGCCGACGGCTGGGAGGCGTCGTTTCTGGCGCCGGCGACGTTCGCCAAGGCCAGCGCCCGGATCGACGCCATGCTCGACGCCGCCGGGCGGTCGCGCGATGCGCTTCGGCGCTCGGTCGAGGTCGATGCGGCGCTGGCAGACGACGTTGGCGGCACCATGGCCGCGCTCGAGCGCTTCTGCACACGGCGCGGTGTCGCACGCGATCATCCGCTGCTGGACACTGCCCTAGTCGGTGACCCGGAGACCGTCGTCACGCGAGTGCTCGCGTATCGTGATGCCGGCGCCACCGATCTCATGATCGGCTTCGCCGACTTCCCCGAGACCACGATGCTCGAGCGATTCGCGGCACGGGTGCTGCCGGCGCTCAGCTCGCGGCGCCGGTGAGCTCGGCCAGGGCGCGAACGCGGTCGGGCACCGCCGAGGGCGGCTCGTGGGCCAGCGCCTCGCACGCGGCGAGAACGAGCCACGCGTGCGTGTGCACGGACACGCCGAGCGCGGCGCGGACGTCGCCGGCGCGCGCGGCACCGAGCATGTCCTCGAGTGCCAGCCGCACCTGCTCGCGAGCCCAGGCGAGCGCGAGCACCGCGGTCTTGTTGCCGCGGCCGGCGAGCCACGCCTGCTGCAGGGCGCTGGGCAGCGGCGCCTCCGGCGCATAGGCCGCGGCGAGCAGATCGATCGCGCGCGGCAGGGGGTCGGCGCCGAGTGCGGCGAGCGCGCGCGCCAGGGCGAGCAGCTGCCGCTCGGCCTCCGTCGGTGGCGACGGCGCCGGCGGCGCGGGGTGGGTCGCGCGGCGCCGGCGTGTCTTGCGACGCTGTTTGCGGCGTGCCTTGCGGCGTTTCATGACGCTCGACCGGAGCAGCGCGTGCGTCCCGCCGCAGGGAAGGGCGGGCGGCGGCGACTACTCGTACCGAAGGGCTTCGATCGGGTCCAGACGCGAGGCTTTGCGCGCGGGATAGAAGCCAAAGAAGATCCCGATGGCCGCGGCAAATCCGAAGGCGACCACGATCGAGGACGGCGCCAGAACCGTGCGCCACTCGGCCAGGGCGCTGATCACGTTGGAGCCACCGATCCCGACCAGGATGCCAATGATGCCGCCGATGAGCGACAGCGTGACGGCCTCGACCAGAAACTGCGTGAGGATGTCGCGCGCGCGCGCGCCGACGGCCATGCGCAGCCCGATCTCGCGGGTTCGCTCCGTCACCGAGACGAGCATGATGTTCATGATGCCGATGCCGCCGACCAGCAGCGAGACCGACGCGATCGCCGCGAGCAGGTACGTCAACACCGCCGATGCTTCCTCCTGGGTTTGGAGAACCTCGGCGAGATTGCGAATCCAGAAGTCGTCTTCCTGGTAGGGCTGCAGACGATGACGGTCGCGCAGCAGCGTCCGGATCTGCGCCTCGGCCTCGCTCATGTCCTCTCCGGCCTGCACCTTGATGGAGATGACGTTGACCGAGCGCGAGTTGGCCTGGGAGACGCCGAGAACCTTCTTCTTCGCCGTCGACAGCGGAATCATGACGATGTCGTCCTGATCCTGACCCCACGTCGTCTGTCCCTTCCGGGACAGCACGCCGATGACGGCAAAGGGCACCTTCTTGATGCGGATGATCTCGCCGACCGGGTCCGACTCGCCGAAGAGATTGAGCGCGGTCGTCTGTCCGACGAGCGCGACCTTCGTGGCGCCGTCGACGTCCTCGCGGAGGATCGGCCGGCCGGCGTCGAGCCCCCAGTCCCGCGCCTCGAGGAAGTCGGCGGACACGCCATTGATGGTCGTCGACCAGTTGAGGTTGCCGTACACGACCTGGGCTGTCCCGCGCGACGTCGACGCCGCGACCTGCACGGTGGGGACTTCGCGCGCGATCGCCTGTGCGTCGTCCTCCGTGATCGTGATCTGGCTGCCCTGGCCGAGCCGGAGGCCCGCGGTGTTGCGACTGCCCGGCATCACGATGATGAGGTTCGACCCGAGGCTTTGAATCTGCTCCGCCACGCGGATCTGCGCGCCGGCGCCGACCGACACCATGGCGATCACGGCGCCGACACCGATCATGATCCCGAGCATGGTGAGGGCCGTGCGCAGCTTGTTGATGCGCAACGACCGCAGCGCGATCCGGAGCGCCTGGAAGATCATCAGGCGACCGCCTCTTCCTCGGGCAGCGCGGCCAGCATGGCCGCCGCGTCCTCGGCCTGCCCGCGCTCGTCGCTCATGAGGCGGCCGTCACGGAAGACGAGTCGGCGGCCGGCGAACGTGGCGATATCGGGCTCATGGGTCACGAGCACGATCGTCAGCCCGTTGCGGTTGAGCCGCTGGAGCAGCGCCATGATCTCTGCGCTGGTCCGGGTGTCGAGGTTGCCGGTGGGCTCGTCGGCCAGGATGACGGCCGGATCGTTCACGAGGGCGCGCGCGATGGCGACCCGCTGCTGCTGTCCGCCCGAGAGCTGGCTCGGGTGATGGTGCTCGCGGTCGGCGAGGCCGACCTCGGCGAGGCGCGCGCGCCCGCGCTCGCGGCGCTCGCGTGGCGTGGTCTTACTGTAAAGGAGCGGCAGCTCGACGTTCTCCAGCGCGCTCGTCCGTGCGAGCAGATTGAACATCTGGAAGACGAACCCGATTTTCGCGTTCCGCACCGTGGCGAGCTGATCGCGCGAGAGCCGCGCCACGTCCTGGCCGTCGAGCCAATAGCGTCCATCGGTGGGACGATCCAGGCAGCCGAGCAGGTTCATGAACGTTGACTTGCCGGATCCCGATGGTCCCATGACGGCCACGAACTCGCCCGGCTCGATCGAGACCGACACGCCGCGCAAGGCGTGGACGGTGTGCGGGCCGAGGTGGTAGTCCTTCGTGAGCCCCTCGGTTGCGAGAATCGCCACGTCAGAATCTCAGGCGAGGCGGCGGTGAGCTCGACCCGCCGGCGCCGGAGCGCTGGGTCGCGGCCGCCGTACCGACGATCACTTCCTGTCCTTCCTGAACGTCGCCGCGGAGGATCTCGGTGGCGGTGCCGTCGCTGATCCCCAGGGTGAGCGCCACGGACTTGGGCTTACCGTCCATGCCGACGACGAAGACGCGTCCGCTCGTACCCGTGGTGGTGGTGCGTGACCGGGCGCTGGACGCGGCGTCGAACGCGAGCTGCTGCGTGGGCGTCAAGATCTCGCGAACGCGTGTCCGCATCTCGCCGAGGATCTGCCGGGTGCGCGTCCGTCGCTCGTCGTCGGGCGCCTGCTGGAGCATGGACATCTGCTCCCGCACGTCCTGGATGATCGGATCGAGCTTGCGCTGTTGCTCCGGGGTGAGGGCCAATCCCTTGACGAGACGCTCGCGCATCTCTTCGGGCGACGGCCGGCCGCCGCCGAGCGCGGCCCCGGCCGAGCCGCCGCCGGCGGGAGCCGAGGGCGCCGCGGCGGCGGGACTGTTGTCCGCGCCCGCGGGCCGGAACCGCAGCGCGGCATTGGCGACTTTGAGGACGCTCGGCTTCTGGTCGTAGACGAGCTTCACGTTCGCGGTCATTCCGGGCAGCAGCTTCTCGCCCGGATTGGGGACGGAGATGACGACGGTATACGTGACGACGTTCTGCACCACGAGGGGCGCCTTGCGGATCTGCGTGACCACGCCGCTAAACATCTGTCCCGCAAACGCATCCACCGTGAACGTTGCACGATCCTCGAGGTTGATGCGTCCGATATCGGCCTCGTCCACGCTCGTCTCGACCTGCATCTTCGTGAGGTCCTGCGCGATCGTGAACAGCGTCGGCGCCTGCAGGCTCGCCGCCACGGTCTGGCCGACGTCCACGGCCCGGGAGACCACGACGCCATTCACGGGCGCGCGAATCGTCGTGTAGTCGAGGTTGGTCTGGGCCTGCATCAACGCGGCTTCCTTCTGGTCGACCTGGGCTCGCGCCGACTTCAGCGCCGCCTCCTGCACGCGCAGCTGCGCCTGACTCGAATCGATGGCGGCGGCCAGCGCGCGTTCGCTGGCCCGCGAGGACTCGGACTGGGCGACGGCCTGCTCATAGTTCGCCTGCGCGGTGTCGCGGTCGGCCTGGGCGATGAGCTGGCGCTTGAAGAGCTCGGCGTTGCGGTCGACGATCCGCTTGCTGTCCGCCTGTGCGGCGTCGGCCTTGGCGGTCTGGGCCTTACCTTGAGCGAGCGCGGCGCGCGCGTTCTCGACGTCGGCCCTGGCCTTTTCTACGGTCGCCGACTGATTGAGCACCGCCGCCTTCGCGGTCTCGAGATCGGCTTTCGCCTGGTTGACCTGGGCCTCGAAGATCTGCGGGTCGATCCGTGCGATGACCTGTCCCTTCCGCACGACCGAGTTGAAGTCGACCAGCAGTTCCTTGATCTGTCCAGACACCTGACTGCCGACCTGGACGGTCACGACGGCGTTGAGGCTGCCGGTCGCCGAGACCGCCGCCGTCAATGGACCGCGCTCGACGACGGCGACCCTGTATTTGGGTGAGCTGTTGCGGCTCTGCGCGTACAGGTAGCCCCAGACCCCGGCTCCGAGGAGCAGAGCCACGACGATCAAGGTAATGAAGCGTTTCATCGCCTTTTGGACGACAGAAACCTCCGGATATTCGGAGCTTACCGACGCCCGACGGCGCGGTCCAGCCGGGCGAGGGCGATCCGGTAGTCGGCCAGCGCCTGGGCTTCGGTGTTCTGAGCCTGGGTCAGCGCCAGCTGCGCGTCGGTGAGCTCGAGGATGGTCCCGACGCCCGCGTCGAATCGTCCCTGCGCCAAGCGGAAGTTTTCCTGCGCCGACGCGACGGCCACCTGGGCGGCCTGGATGCGCTCGTCGGCCTCGATCACGTTGTTCACGGACTGCTCGACCTCGCGCGAGATGTCGAGCTCGGAGGCCTTCACCCGCGCCTGCGCCGCTTCGAGGTTGGCGCGAGCCTCGCGATAGCGGGCGATGCGGTTGCCGCCGTCGAAGATGGTCCAGTTGAGAGAGAGGTTCAGCTCCCAGATCTCGTTCATGTCGGCGCGCGTGGCGCCGTAGAAGCCGCCGCCGGTGATGTCGGGGAAGAAGTCGCGCTGCGCTCGCCGCACGCGGGCGTCGTTGGCCTCCGCGTTGAGCCGCGCCTGCCGATACTCCGGGCGAAACCGTAGCGCGTCGTCGGCGAGCCGTACGCGATCGATCGTCACGGGCTGATAAATCAGGTTGTCCTGGATCTGCAGCGGCGTGGTGGCCGGCAGACCCATGGCCGTCGCCAGCGCCACCCGCGCCAGCCGTTCGGCGTTGCGCGCACGGATGAGATCGACGCGCGCGTTCGCGACGTCGACCTCGGCCCGCGCGACGTCGGACTTCGGGCGCGTGCCGACCTCGAAGAACCCGCGCGCGGAGCGCAGGTTCAGCTCGGCGCGCTCGACCGCCTGCTGGTTTACCTGGATGAGCCGGACGGCGAAATTGATATTCGTGAACGCTTCCTTGACCGTTTGCGTGACGAGCTGGCGCTGGAGCTCCGTGTCCTCGAGCGCGACGTCGGCGAGCTTGCGCGCGGCTTCCGTGGACGCGAAGTTCTTGCCGAAGTCGAACAGCAGCTGCGACAGCGACACGCGCGCTGTCGTCGTCGTCGTCCACGTCGTCACCGTCCGGGTGAGGTCCGTTCCGGTCGACAGCTTCCCGCCCGTCGCGGTCTGGTCACGCGCGGCGATCCAGCTCCCGGTGATCTGCGGAAAGAGCGGCGCCAACGCCTGGTCCACGCGAAACGCGGCGGCGACGTAGTCGCTGATGCGCGCCCTGATGTTGGGCTGCGTCTCGAGCGCGATGGCGATGGCCTCGTCGACCGACAGCACCTTGCCGAAGACTTGCGACTGCACGCTCGTGACCGGGGGCGCGGTGACGGGCGGGACGACAGGTGCGACGGGTGGCGGCGAGGTTTGTGGCGGCGCCGCGGGCGTCTGCGCGGCGGCGTTGGCCGTGAAGAGGGCGAGCGCCGCGCCTGCCAGCAGCAACGAGCGGACGGACATCCTCATCGTGCTCGATCTCCTCGGGCCGGCTGCTGGCCCAATCGTGAACCTGTCATGACCGCGGCAAGGCGAGAATAGCACGCAGCCTCAGCCTCCCACCCAGGCCGGCGTCCCGCCGGACGAAAAAGCCGTGTTTGCGACCGTGGATGAGTGGTGGATAAACCGGGGACTGCGCCGGAACGGCCCGTGGACACCTTTTCGCTTGACGAGCGCGACATACTGCGTGTTAGATTGCCGGTCACCACAAGATATAGGAGGTGCGCCGCATGCTGTCGGAGACCCGCCCCGCGAAAGTCGGCAAGTGGACCGAGCCCGCCCTGCGCGTTCTCCGCGAGCGATACCTGCTCCGCAAGGACGGAGAGGTGATCGAAACGCCGGAGGAGATGTGCTGGCGCGTGGCCGTGTCGATTGCCGCAGGCGAGGGCCGCTACGGGCGAAGTCCGGCGGCGGTGCGGGAGGTCGCCGAGGCCTTCTACGACATGATGGTGGACGGCTATTTCATCCCGAACTCGCCGACGCTGATGAACGCCGGGAAGGGCAACGGGCTGCAGTACTCCGCCTGCTACGTGCTCCCGGTCGGCGACTCGATGCCGGAGATCTTCGATTCGGTGAAGGCCGCCGCGATCATCCATCAGTCCGGAGGCGGCACCGGGTTCGCGTTTTCCAGGCTACGTCCCAAGGACGACATCGTCACCTCCACGGGCGGACGCGCTTCTGGCCCCGTGTCGTTCCTGCGCGTGTTCAACGGCGCGACCGAAGCGGTCAAGCAGGGCGGGACGCGACGCGGCGCCAACATGGGAATTCTGCGCGTCGACCATCCGGACATTCTCGAGTTCATCGACTGCAAGCTCGATGGCGGCATCACGAACTTCAACATCTCCGTCGCGGCCACCGACAAGTTCATGGACGCGCTCGAGAAGGGCGAGGAGTACGAGCTGATCAATCCGCGGACCGGTCAGGCGGTCGGCCGGCTCTCGGCGAAGGAAGTGTTCGATCGTATCGTGCGCGCGGCCTGGCGCACCGGCGATCCCGGCATGGTCTTCATCGACCGCATCAATGCGAGCCCGGCGAATCCCACGCCGGATCTCGGGCAAATCGAGGCGACGAACCCGTGCGGTGAGCAGCCGCTTCTGCCGAACGAGGCGTGCAACCTCGGCTCGCTGAACGTGTCGAAGTTCGCGCGCAAGAGCGACGACGGCGAGATGTCGATCGACTGGGACGAGATGGAGCGCGTCGTCCGCCTCGCCGTGCGCTTCCTCGACGACGTGATCGAGATGAACCCGTATCCGCTGCCGGAGATCGATCAGACGGTGAAGTCGAACCGTCGCATCGGCCTCGGCATCATGGGCTGGGCGGATCTGCTCTTCCTGCTCGGCATGCCCTACGACAGCCAGGAGGCGATCGAGCTCGCCGACCGGATCATGTCCTTCGTGAAGGAGAAGTCGCACGATCAGTGCGCCAAGCTCGCGGAGGAGCGTGGACCGTTCCCGAACTGGTCCAAGTCCATCTACAAGGACGTGCGGCCGATGCGGAACTCCACGGTCACGACGATCGCGCCGACGGGAACGATCTCGATGATCGCGGGCTGCTCGTCCGGCATCGAGCCCATCTTCGCGCTGGCGTTTCAGCACCGGGTCAAGCAGCCGGATGGCGAGCGCGTGCTGACCTTCGTCAACGAGACGTTCGAGCAGATCGCGCGCGACAAGGGATTCTTCTCGGATGCGCTCATGGAGGAGGTCGCCAAGCGGGGCAGCCTGCACGGCATCCCCGGCCTGCCCGAGGACGCCGGCCGCGTCTTCAAGACCTCGCATGACGTCGCCTTCGAGTGGCACGTGCGCCACCAGGCCGCGTTCCAGCGCTACACCGACAACGGCGTGTCCAAAACGATCAACCTGCCCAACGAGGCCACGGAAGATGACGTCGCCTCCGCATACCGCCTGGCGTGGGAGCTCGGGTGCCTCGGCATCACCGTGTTCCGCGATGGCTGCAAAGGCGAGCAGGTCCTCAACATCGGCGTGAAGAAGGACAAGGCCGGCGCTGGTCTGCCGACGCCGGGTCAGGCCGTCATCAAGCCGCGCCCACACAGCCTGGCCGGCAAGACCTATCGCAAGGAGACGCCGATCGGCACGGCGTTCATCACGGTCAACCAGACCGACCTGAACGAGCCGTTCGAAGTGTTCGTCCAGGTCGGCAAAGGTGGGTCCGACACGATGGCGGTCGCCGAGGCGCTCGGGCGGCTCATTTCGCTCACGCTCAGGCTGCCTTCGCCGCTGTCACCTCAGCGCCGGCTCGAAGAGGTGATCAGCCAGCTGTCGCGCATCGGTGGCGCGCAGCCGATGGGCTTCGGTCCTGGCAAGATCCTGTCACTGCCGGACGCGCTGGCGCGGACGCTGGCCGAGCACATCGGCCAGATCAAGCCCGAGGGTGCGCCACCCAGCGGTCCGAAGCTCGAAGAACGTCGGCGTATCGGCGACCTCTGTAAGGAGTGTGGGCAGGCGACCTTCGTCTACGAGGAAGGCTGCAAGAAGTGCCTGTCCTGCGGGTTCAACGAATGCTGATCCGGCTCTTCTTGCGGCGCGTCCGCAACGCCCGGCGGCAGCGCAGCCGACGCCGCGTACGGCCGAGGCGGTAGCGGGGCGGGGGCGGCCCGCCCTCGCCCTGCTACAATCCGCGCATGTTTTCGGGCGGCTCCTACGAAGACGTGAAGCGTTGGTTGAGGATGTTCCTCAACTCTCACGCCAAGCGTGAGGACCCGCGCGTCGAGGCCGTGCTGGACGACGCCGACGAGCGCGAGGGCCGCTCCTATGGCGCCGCGCTGCGGTTCGGGCAGCACTCCACCGCGCTGATGGAGTTCGACTACCAGGAGGTCGCGCAGCATCGCGGCGAGCTGGCGTGGTGCGCCCACCTCGCCGAGCGCGTCCGCCAGCAGGCGAGGCAACTTTTCGCCGGCAGCACCACCGCCGACGTCCGCGCACGCTGAGGCACGGGCGCCGCGCTGGATCGCGGCCGGCGACGTCAACGGCTTCCTCGGGCTCGCTCTCGACAACGTCACGAATCTCGTCATCCTGTCGTCCCTGCTGATCGGCGTCTTCGGGTTTCCCGCCGACCTCGTGCTCGGCCGGATGGTCCCTGGCACCGCCCTCGGCGTGCTCATCGGCGATCTGACGTACACATGGCTCGCGGTGCGCCTGATGCGTCGCACCGGGCGCGGAGACGTGACGGCGATGCCCTTCGGCATCGACACGCCGACGATGTTCGCAATGGTCTTCGGGGTCCTGGGCCCGGTGAAGGTGGCCACGGGCGACGCGACGCTGGCATGGAAAGTCGGCATGGTGGCCACCCTCGCCATCGGCATCGCCAAGACCGCGCTCGCGTTCGCGGGAGATTGGACACGCCGCGTGGTGCCGCGGGCGGCGCTGCTCGGCTCGATCGCGGGCGTCGCGATCCTATTGATCGCGTTCCTTCCGAGCCTCAAGATCTTGCGCGAGCCGCTCGCCGGACTGCTCGCTCTCGGCGTTCTGCTCCTGGCGCTCGTCGGCCGAGTCCGCATGCCCTTCGGCGTACCGGGCGCCTTTGCGGCCGTCCTCGCCGGCACCGTCGTGCACTGGGGCGGCGCCTGGCTCAGCGGTCGCGCCGCTCACGCCTTCGCGATCGGCACGCCGGTCATGGCCGTGCCGTGGCCGACGCTCGCATGGCTGGACGCGCTCCACACGGCGCTGCCGTACCTCGCCATTGCGCTGCCGTTCGCGCTCGTCACGACCATCGGCGGCATCGACAACACGGAGTCGGCCGCCGCCGCCGGCGACGAATACCGCGCGCGCGACGTGCTGATGACGGAAGCGCTCGCGACGGTCGTCGCGGCGCTGTGCGGCGGCGTGGTGCAGAACACGCCGTACATCGGGCATCCGGCGTACAAGGCCATGGGCGCGCGGGCCGGCTACACGCTGATCACGGGGCTGGTCATCGGCGTCGGCGCCGCGGTCGGCGTGCTCTCGATCCTCGTCACGCTGCTGCCCGAAGCGGCGGTGGCGCCCATTCTGGTCTTCATCGGCCTCGAGATCACCGCGCAGGCGTTTCTCGCTTCGCCGCCGCGCCACGGCGCGGCCGTCGCGCTGACGTTCGTGCCGGTCGCCGCGGCGGTCGTCCTCATCGAGATCGGCGGCGTGCTCGCCGGCCTCGGGAAGTCGGCCGCCGATCTCCGTGGAGACGCGGCCCTGACATATCGGACGCTGCTCGTCCTCGGCAATGGCTTCATTCTCACTTCCGTGCTCTGGGGCTGGGCGATGGTGACGCTGATCGATCGCCGATTCCTCGTCACGGCCGCCGTGCTCGCGGCGGCGAGCCTGGCCACACTCGTCGGTCTCGTGCACTCGCCGCTCCCGGGCGGCGCGCTCTTCTGGCCGTGGGCGGAAACGGCGCCGCGCGGCCTCGTGCTACCACTGGCCGGGGCCTATGGCGCGCTGGCTGCGCTCTGCGCAGCGGCGAGCCTGCAGCGGCGGTAAGATCGGTCCGCCGACGCGCGGACGAGCGCAGGCGGAAGGAGAGTCCCATGAACATTGCGAGCCTCCTCGCCAAGAAAGGTCCGAAGGTCGTCACCGTCCAGCCCGAGCAGACGATCCGCCAGGCGCTCGCTCTGCTTGCCGAGCACAACATCGGCGCGCTCGTGGTCGTGGACCGCGAGAGCCGGCCGGTCGGTATCCTCTCCGAGCGCGACATCGTGCGCACCGCGGCGCGCGACGAGGCCGTGTTCGTCAAGACGGTGAGCGCGCTGATGACGAAGGACCTCATCCTCGGGCTGCCACAGGACGAGCTCGAGTCGGTCGGCCGCACGATGACGGACCGGCGGATCCGCCACCTGCCGGTCGTCGATCAGCGCCGCCTGATCGGCATCATCTCTATCGGCGACGTCGTGAAGGCCCAGCGCGACCTATATCGGGGCGAGGTCGAGACCCTGCAGATGGAGCTCACGGAAGAGCACGGGCGGCCTGCCGGCCGATGACGCGACCCGGCAGCGAGAGAGAACCCCTGCGCGTCGCGATCGTCGGCGCCGGCCCCACCGGCTTCTACGCGACGGACCATCTCTTCCGCCAGAGCGAGGTGGTGGTCGACGTGGACATGTACGATCGCGTGCCGACGCCGTACGGTCTCGTCCGCGCCGGCGTGGCGCCCGATCACCAGAAGATCAAGGCCGTGACGGCGGCGTTCGACAAGGTCGCGGCGAATCCGCGGTTCCGGTTCTTCGGCGGCGTCGAGCTGGGTCGGCACTTCAGCGTGGACGACCTGCGCGAGCACTACCACATGATCGTGTACACGACCGGCGCGCAGACCGACCGACGCATGGGCATTCCGGGGGAGGATCTGCAGCGCAGCCACGCGGCGACGGAGTTCGTCGCCTGGTACAACGGTCATCCCGACTATCGCGATCTCAGCTTCGATCTCTCACAACAGCGCGTCGCCGTCGTGGGCGTGGGCAACGTGGCCGCCGACGTCGCGCGGATCCTGTCGCGGACGCCCGAGGAGCTGGCCGCCACCGACATCGCCGACTATGCGCTCGAGGCGTTGAGTGCGAGCCGTATCCGCGAGGTGTACGTGCTCGGCCGCCGCGGCCCGGCCCAGGCGGCATTCACCAATCCCGAGATCCGCGAGCTGGGCGAGCTGCCCGGCGCCGACGTCAGCGCGATTCCCGCGGAGGTGGAGCTCGACGAGCTGACGCGCCAGGCGCTCGAGCGCGCACCCGACCGCGGGACGCAGAAGAAGGTCGACCTCCTCAAGGAGTACGCGCGGCGCGGACCGACGGGCAAGCCCAAGCGCTTGATCATGCGCTTCCTCGTCTCGCCGGTCGAGCTCCTCGACGACGGCCGTGGCGCGGTCGGCCGCATGCGGCTGGTCAAGAATCGGCTTTACGCGACCGCGACCGGCACGCTGCAGCCAAAGGCGACCGGGGAGTTCGAGGAGCTCGCCGTGGGACTCGTGTTCCGCTCCGTCGGCTACCGTGGCGTGCCGCTGCCGGGCGTGCCGTTCAACGACGACTGGGGCGTCATCCTGAACGAAAAGGGGCGTGTCCTCGACGCGCAGACCAAGCAGCCGCTGGTGGGCCAGTACACGGCGGGCTGGATCAAGCGCGGGCCGACCGGCGTGATCGGCACCAACAAGCCCGACGCCGCGGAGACGGTCAGCGGCATGCTCGAAGACCTCGCGCGCGACATTCATCTGAGGCCCGCGCTGCCGACGCCGGATGCCGTCGAGCGTCTCGTCCGAGAGCGACAGCCGCAGTATCTGTCGTATCAGGACTGGCTGCGGCTCGACGAAATCGAAAGTCGTCGCGGCAAGGAAACCGGACGACCGCGTGTGAAGTTCACTCGAGTGAAGGACATGCTGGCGGCCCTTGGCCGCGCGTGATATCGTGACGCCGTTCACGATCTCTTTCCTCCGGAGAGGAGAACTCATGAGCGCGCTCCGCAAGCCGTTGACTGTCGCCGTTGCCGCCACCGCGCTCGCAGTC